>ENA-UOOK01000622-UOOK01000622.1-fermentation-metagenome-genome-assembly--contig:-NODE-622-length-46979-cov-11.648453_pt1 | contig 46979 bp, 32 predicted proteins | sample MGYA00245777_ERZ724023 | MGnify/ENA primary metagenome ERZ724023 (study PRJEB28704, sample SAMN03018312) | fermentation metagenome | biome: anthropogenic terrestrial biome; feature: soil; material...
AAGAGATTGGCAAGAAATGCTTTGGCTTTAAAGGTATATTATCTTTTGAAAATTCTGCTGGTTTTCCGTCTTTTGAGGAGTAAACTCTAAACATTGAGAAATCACCTGTATGACGTGGCCACATCCAATTATCTGTATCGGAACCAAACTTCCCTATTGAAGAAGGTGGAGCCCCAACCATTCGAACGTCTTTATATATTTCATATACAAATAATATGTATTGATTCCCGTCAAACATTGTAGCAACCTGTGCTGTGTAGCCATTATCCTTTGTTGCTTTATCAACCACAAGTTTAATATTGTCTCTGATTATGCTTACTCTGTTTTCTTCTGATGTTTCTTTGGTTATGTTTTGTAGGATTTGTGAAGTAACATCTTCCATTCTAATAAAGAATTTTGCAGTTAAGCCTGGACAAGGCAATTCTTCTGCTTTGGAATAAGCCCAAAAGCCATTCATAAGATAGTCATGCTCTACGGTTGAGTGTTGTTGTATTTGAGGGTAACCACAATGATGGTTTGTTAGGAGTAAACCTTCATTTGAGATTATTTCTCCTGTACATCCTCTTCCAAATTGCACAATGGCATCTTTCAATGAAGCTTGATTGATGTCGTAGATTTGTTTTGGGGTTAGTTTAAGCCCCTTTTGTTTCATTTCTTTATAGGTTTGTTTCTCTAAGAACATTAGAAGCCACATCCCTTCGTCAGCTTTTGCCATTGGAGCAAAAGCAAGAAGCCCTACTATTAGTAGTAAAATTGTTTTTCTCATAGATTTTTTATTTTTAAGTTTATATTATTATTTCTTTTTTACATTTCTATTTATGTAATTATCGTATCTATATACCTTTCTTTCATAATCTGTATTTTCAAATAAATCAGAAGAAATCAAAAAGTCAGCAGTGGAGCGATTGGAAGCAGTTGGGATATTATACATTACTGCTATTCTTAAAAGGGCTTTCACATCCACGTCGTGAGGTTGTTGAGACATAGGGTCCCAAAAGAAAAACAAAAAATCTATCTTACCTTCACTTATCATTGCTCCAAGTTGCTGGTCTCCTCCAAGAGGGCCTGACTTAAGCCTATGTACATTTATATAATCCCTTGAATTATTATCTAAGTCTTTATTTATTTCTTCCTCTACCAATTTACCTGTTGTTCCTGTACTTATAAGAATATGATTGGTTAATCTTTTTTTGTTGAAAGCAACCCACTCAACAAGGTCTTTCTTACAATTATCATGGGCTACAAGAGCTATGGTATGTTTCATACTATTCTTCATATTTAGTCTTTGTTTTTATCTTATATTGTATCTTATTTAAGTACTTTCTCTCTTTGTTTTTTTGATTTGAATATATCTGCAAAACTATCGTATTCCTTTTTATATGTTATACCTATACCTTGTGTGTATGGAGTTATATTGTATTTTGTAAAATCGTTTGCATTGGATTTGTTAAACACTTTAAAGCGGAAACTTTCGGTTATTTTATATTCGGCTTTTACGTCTCCAATAAAGCTTGAAGCTGCCTTTGCTTCCTCTTCTGTTTTTCCTCCAAATACTGAATTAAACTCTATATCCCATCGTCCAAAACTTTTAGAGAGATTGACATCAAATTGGTCTGAAACAATTTCTGTTCCTGGCGTGTAATTTACTCCTACATCTACAAATGTTATCATATTAGAAAGTAAGCCTGAAATTTGACCAAAAGCTAATTCAAATGCAGAGGAAGATAAATCAGCATTATCAGAAGGAGATGTTTCATTGGAGGCTACTGTTGAGGCATAGAATTGACGTCTTAATAACAAAGACATAGTTTGCTCTAACATTTGCTTTTCATTATTGCGATCAATATATGTAAATAATCTATCAACTGTTTGTGCATCGGTATTTGGTAGTTTAATATCAAACTTTGGAATAGGATTCATCATATTGCCTGAAAGATTAATTATACTATGAACATCAACTGGCTTTGAGTATTCCGCACTTCCTAATATTGAAGCCAAGGAAGCCTTAGTTTTATATATGGCTGAAACATTAATGGAAGCATCTGTTGGCTTACCATTAAATTGTATGTTCCCGCCCTTTTCTAATTGGAATGTTTTATCAAGGACATTCATTATTGACATATTGAAAGCTCCATTATTAATAAAGACTGTACCATACATATTAAGATCTCCTTTATTGTCAGCCTCTATTTTCAAATCACCTTCTGTTGTAGCTAAAAGACTACCCCCAATCTGATTAAAATTCATTGGAAAAGACAAAACTGCATCAGGAGTTACTGCCAAACGAACAGCAACATTTAGCTCCATTTGTTGTTCTTCTTCTTTGATTGTTGTTAAGGAGTCTTTTATTTCTAAAATTCGGAAATCAGTAAATTTAACAAAGGAGTTTTGGGAAACGCTTGTTTTACTTGATATTGGTACAGTTAGCTTTGTGCCTTTTTCTGTTTTTGCCTCCACATCTATATCTAACATTGATAAATCTCCCAATATACTTGCCTTAGCAGAGACATAAGCTTCACCATAGTACATTTGACCAGAAGAAGCTTTGGTATTTAATATATTTATCTTATTGGCATCGGCAAATAGGTTTAGATAATAATCTTGAAAGTTATGATGAATTACCGTTCCCTTAATTTTGATGGTATTATCCTTTGCATCTTTTAACAAGAAATCGTTAAAGATAAACTTATTATTCTCTATTGTTATTTTGTCTTGAAAGAAGTATTTGGTGTTGATAAAATCTATTTTGATTGCACCTTTGTCGCAAACCAACACGCCTCTTATATCTGGCTGTTTGAAACTTCCTTTAATCTTTATATTTTCGCCTGTTAATAAACCTTCTGTTTCGGATGCAAAACTTGAAAGATATTTTTCTATAACCTTTAAATTAAAGTTCTGCATACTGATATTCAAATCCAAATTATTATCATTTCTTGTTGGATATATAAAGCCGGTAATCTCCAAAGGAGTGTTTTGAACTCCATCACTACCTTTATATAAAAACTTTACATCTACTGCAAACTGGTCATTCTTCACAGTGTTGCTAATGTCCAAATTAGTAAGCCCTAAAAGATTATCATTAATACAGAGACTATCCACAATCAAATTGGAAGTAAAGAAAGGTTTATCTAATAGATTGCTAAAAGTTACACTTCTATTTAACCTTCCTTTAAGCTCTAATTCAGCAGATTTTAATAAAGGATTAAATACACTTATGTCAAGGTTATTGAAATTTATATCAAGTTTATCTGTATTTTTGTCTGAGATAGTTCCATTTATAGTTATACTTTCTTTTGGCTTATACATAGAGAGATTTAGTATTGCTATATTTTTGCCATCGTAACTTATAATATTATCATTATTAATCATTATTTCATTACCCATCAATGTAATTTGCGAATCTTCAAAGCCTCCTTGAAGACTATTTCCTGTAAATAATGATTTGAAATTAATTCTGCCTCTATTTAGATTATCTGAATTATTACCTGTAAACAATAAATACATATCCAGCTTTTCGGAATTAGAGATTAAATCTACATTTACATCATTTAAATACAAACTATCTGCAAACTGAAATTTTGAACTATTGATTGTAGTATTTAAGTAATCATCATTAGTTTTTGAAGCAAATGAAATATCATCAAGCGTAAGGTTAGCATAACTGAACCTTTGTGCATCTATATTCAAATCAAAACTCTTATCAGGTGAACACTTACCATAAATTGCAGTATTATTACTCAATTGAATTTGAGGTGCAAATAATGAGAAAATAGGCTTTGCGTCCTTTATGGTTGCAGAGTATTCAAATGTAGATTTAATATTATAGTTCTCCAAAGTAGTATCTTTTGTTTGAAGCTTTACTTCTTCTAAATCTAACTTCTCTTTTGTAGATAAAAAACTAAAATCAGGAACATATTTCTTAAATACCCAAGAAATATCTTCGGCAATCTCATCAAAAGCATAATGACCAACCATAGATATATCAATAATGTCAGAATAGACTTTCAAGTTGTTTACTCCACCATTATTAGTCATATTGGCATTAAAATGTTTAATCCCAAAGCTATTAGTATCGGAAATTTTAAAGTTTAAGTCTTCAATACTTACATTCCCTGTTATAGTTTTAGGGTCTAAGTCTTGTATATCTGCAATTATTTTTCCAGAAACACTCGTTGAAGTATCAGAGAAGTTAAATAAGTTAAGCTTGCTTGGAATAGCATAATCTATATTTGCATCAACATATAAGGATTTCTTATCCCCTAAAAAATACTCTCCACTTGCTTCCATCTTAGCGGCATCATCACTAATAAAACATTGTGCTACTACTGTCTTATCTATCATTGCTCCATCCACAAATATAGTATCGTACATATTTCCTTTAAAAGAAAAATCGCTTAAACTTGCAATTAGTTTGGCATTCAAATTATCTAAACTATTACCACTAACCTCTGCTTTGGCTCCAAAACGAGAAGTGTGTATTAAAGGCATACTTAATAATTGCCCCACATCAAAACTTAACGCAACAATATCTGCAAAATAAGTAGTATTACCTTCATTAGAAATGGAACTGCCTATAATATCCAAATCACCTATCTCTGTATTTAGTTCAATAGCTGCGTCAAAATTATTAATCAAACCGCTAAATCTTGCCTTAGCATCTATTTTTCCCAAGTTATCAACCATTTCAGGTATAGGCAAATTATTTAATAATTTACCCAATTGCATAGATTTATAATCCTTATAGCTTGTTCTTAACTCGTCAGCATAAATATCGTAAACAGTATTTTCTGGCTTTGGAAGTCCAACAATAGTTCCTTTGGCTTTAATAAAAGTTTCATTGCCCGTTGTCAGTTCAATCTCTTCACAATGCAAATCAGATATCTTTCCGTCAAATTTAGCTCCAATTATTGCCCTTTGTGCAGAGCCTTCAAGTACATCTGTCCAATAGGTTGCATCTTTCATTCCTGCAATACTTCCTTTCTTTATTTCTCCTTTTATATATACCGAATCAATAAAGTGAGAATAGGTTTTCCAAGTGCTTGTGTGCATCTTAACATTAAAATTAAGATTAGAATTAGACGTTCTTAAATTAGCATTTTCTGCATATATACCTTTGGGACTCACACGAAACTTTCCAGAAATATTCTTTACAAACAAGCCACTGCATTCCTTAGCAGAGAATTTATTCATTTGAACATTTATAGAGTCTTTTACAACAATTATGTTTTGAATATCGGCATTAATTTCTTTATATTGCATATTATTTATTGCAACCATATTCTTAGGATACTGAGTAGAATCCTCTTTCAGTTGGAGAGAAAAACTAACATTATTTAATCTACAACGCCTAACATCAACAATAAATGGCTTAGAGCTTGTTTTTGGTTTTGGAGGTTTATCACTTGCAAAATAATCTATTATAAAACCAAAATTCAATCCTTTTTCGTCTATGGCAAGGTTAAAGATGGTATTGTCTAATTTAACCCTGCTAATCTTTATTCCCTCTGCAGAAGGGAAGCCTAAGAGTTTTACGGAAATATCCTTTGCTAAGAGTATTGTATCTCCTTGTCTGTCGGCAAGGAAAACATCATGAAGCCCAACCCCATCAAAAATATTAACTCCCAAAGCCCCTATTCTTAATTCCGTTTTCCATTCCTTAGAAAAATAATCTGAAAGTTTGGCAGCTGTAATAGATTGTACAACCGTTGTATTTAAAAGTGCTACAATAAAGTAAACCAATACAAAAACAGTTAATAGTGTGTAACTAATAACACGAAAGATAGTCTTAAAAAATCTTCTTTTAGGATTTGGTTTATCTAAAATCATTACTTTTGCAAATATATTACTTTATTTTGCAATAGAATGTTACAGAAAAGTAATATTTTAATAAAATTATTTTTTTGGAATAGATAAACTCAAACCCTCAATGTCTTATATATTAGCAATAGAATCATCTTGCGATGACACATCTGCCGCAGTGATAAATGAATTTAAAATTCTCTCAAACGTAATTGCATCACAGAAGGTTCATCAAAAATACGGAGGAGTTGTGCCAGAATGGGCATCAAGAGCCCATCAAAAGAACATAATTCCTGTTGTGGATACCGCCATAAAAGAAGCAGGTATTCAAAAACAAGATCTTTCTGCCATAGCCTTCACTCGTGGACCAGGGCTTTTGGGTTCATTGTTAGTTGGAGTTAGTTTCGCTAAAAGTTTTGCAATGGCACTTGATATTCCTCTTATTGACGTAAATCATTTAGAGGCTCACGTACTTGCACATTTTATAAAAGACACCCCTGAAACAAAAACTCCTTCCCTGCCTTTCCTTTGTCTTTTAGTAAGTGGTGGAAACACTCAATTGATATATGTAACAAGCCCATACGATATGGAAATTATAGGAAAGACAATTGATGATGCCGCAGGCGAAACCTTTGACAAGGTTGCAAAAATCCTTTCCCTGCCCTACCCAGGTGGACCTCATATTGATAAATTAGCAAAAACAGGTAATATTAATGCACTTCATTTTGCAGAATCTAATATGCCAAACTACGATTATAGCTTCTCAGGAGTAAAAACAAGCATTCTATACACCCTTAGAGATAAGTTGAAAGAAAACCCTCTCTTTTTGGAAGAGAATATTAACGATATATGTGCTTCTGTTCAACATAGAGTGGTTTCAATGCTTTTAAAGAAGATGAAAAAAGCAGCAAAAGACCTAAAAGTTAGAGATATTGCAATTGCAGGTGGAGTTTCGGCTAATTCGTATTTAAGAGAGAAACTAATTGAAATGGGGAAAGAAAATAATTGGAATGTATTTATCCCTCCTTTTGCCTACACAACCGACAATGCAGCAATGGTTGCCGTTGCAGGACAATACAAATATCTTCGTAAAGACTTTACTACGTTAGACAAAACAGCTTATGCACGTTAAGTAAATAAATATTAACGAAAGATGAATATATTTATAATCGGTTTTATGTTTTCTGGCAAAAGCACCATTGGGAAAAAACTTGCTCAAAGTATGAATATGGAGTTTATTGATACAGATAAATACTTTGAGAATAAATATAATATCACCGTAAACGATTTTTTCAAAAAATATGGTGAAGAACTATTTAGAGATTTTGAACATAAGATACTCTTAGAGGTAATAAAGAAGGATAATTGTGTTATTTCAACAGGAGGCGGTTTGCCTTGCTTTAATAATAACATTGATATAATCAACCAGAATGGACTTTCTGTTTATATTAATATGGCATTAAGTTCAATAATACACCGCCAGGCTCTTTCCAAAAAGAAACGCCCTCTCTTAGATAACTTATCCCAAGAAGATGTGCAAGAACGTATGGCTACACTTTTAAAAAAGAGAGAAATAATTTATCAAAAGGCCGATATAATTATTAAAGGTGAAAACATAGATATAAAAGAACTTCAAGAGAAAATATTATCTAACACTTCCAAGTTCAAATAGTCTTAAACTCAATTTCTAAGCTAATAAATTAGAACTTGATTCTAAAAAATTATCTTCAAGTTATAATTTACTAACTCTTGATTCTATTTTCCTATTCTACTACTATCTCATCTGCAAAGCAATGGGCAGGGTAACCATAACCAGGATGACCTTCTGGACACTGCTTTATGGCTTTGGCTTCTATTCGGATATATCTTATGTTATCAAAAGATTTAGTAACATATTTAGGAATATTCTCACAGCGAGTTCTTCCTATTTCATGCTTTACTTCGGAGTTGTAGGTGTAAATACTTTGTGAGTTTGGAGTAATGTCTTTTGTATTTATTGTTTGCATTTCTTGCCATTGCTTTCCATCTGTTGAGATTTTAAAGCTCACCTGCTCAGGAGCAAATATCCAAGAGCCTTGCTCATCTAAAAAGTTAATAGAAATATTACGAATGGTTGTTTCTTCTCCAAGGTCTAATTCTACGTTATAGTCTTTACCCAAAGTTCCCACCCATTGGTCATATCCTTGACGTTTTCCAAAGAGCCCGTCGGTAAGTGTATAGGTGGAGGTTCCTGCATATTGAGGATTTATGTCTTCCATTTTATATTCCTTGCCTGTGGATTTACTTATAAAGTAGGTTTGTGTAAATATTGGTGAAACTAAGATTTGATTATTGCCTTCTTTATTGTAATGATTGCTAAATGCTTTCGCTTTAATGGTTGTATTTTGTGTTATTGTGATAGGCTTATTGTACTTTGTACTATTTTGATTAGGGTCTTTTCCGTCCAAGGTATAGCGTATGGTTGCTTTTTGCATTGGCGTTGTTAGGGCTATTTCTAAGTTTTTGGTCTTTTTATTTATTGAGGTAGTAGAAGTTATTGCATAGTGTGAGGTAGAGTAGTTATAGTTTAAGTTATCGTATCTTCCCATTTGTAAGTCTAATCTTTTCAGGAAGTCGGTGTAGTTTTTCTTCTCTTTGGGTGTCCAAGCTATCTCGCTAAGAGCTGCTATTCTTGGAATATCCATATATTGCACCTTATCAAAGGTCTTGATATATTCTGTCCAAGTGTTTGCCTGAACTCCTATTATATGCTTAGCTTCCTGAGGAGTTAGCTCTTTTGGAACTGGTTCGTAATTATAAACCTTCTTTAATGGATTAAAACCTCCTATTGCTAATGGTTCTTGGTCCGCAGAGTTTTGGTAGTAGTCAAAGTAAAGATATGCCGTGGGGGTCATTATAGCATCGTGTCCTGATTTTGCTGCTGCTATACCTCCTGCTTCTCCTTGCCACGACATTACTGTTGCCTTCCCTTTTAGTCCTCCTTCTAATATCTCATCCCAACCTATTACTTTCTTACCTTTTCCTTCTAAATATTTCTCTATTCTATTCATAAAGTAAGATTGTAACTCATACTCGTCTTTAAGGTTATTGTCTTTAATTCGCTGCTGACATACATTACAAGCTTTCCATTTTACCTTTGGACATTCATCTCCTCCAATATGAATATACTCCGATGGGAAGAGTTCAACTACTTCGTCTAAGACGTTTTGTAAAAAGATAAAGGTTTCTTCCTTTGTGCAGAATACATCTTCAAATACTCCCCAAGTACATGCTGCTTCATAATTCTTTTCTTCACAACCTAAGTTTGGATAAGCTGAAAGAGCAGCAAGAGCATGCCCAGGCATTTCTATCTCTGGTATTATATTTATATGTAGTTTTTTTGCATAAGCTACTATTTCTTTTATTTCTTCTTGTGTATAGTATCCTCCATATTCTGTATTATCATATTTGTGAGGAGTGTTTGCATAACTGCCTATTAGGGTTTGTTTTCTCTTTGAGGCAGTTTCTTGTAAGAGTGGGTATTGTTTTATTTCTATTCTCCACCCTTGGTCGTCTGTTAAGTGCCAATGAAATGTATTTAATTTATGAAAGGCAAGTAAGTCTAAGTATTGTTTAATCTCGGCAGTGGAGAAGAAATGCCTTGCACAATCTAAATGCTTCCCTCTATATGCAAAACGTGGGTAGTCAATTATTGTTCCTATTGGGACATCCTTTGTGAGAATAAGAGGTTCTGTTCCGTCTACTACTTTCCATGTTGGCATAAGTATTTGAATTAATGTTTGAGAAGCATAAAAGAAGCCTGCTGATTGGTTTGCTGAAATAATTATTTTATCCTTATGCACATCCATTTGATAACCTTCTTTTCCTAATGTTTTATCACTTGATAACACAAAAATTATTGAGTTAGAAGTACTATATTTTGGGTTATCTCTCTTTGGAACTATAGGTCTGATATTGGGATTGTATTTTTTCAAAAAAGAGTGTAAGTATTCCGCAACTTCATACTCGGGGGGATTAAAACTGCATATTATTTTAGTATTTGAATCATAACGAAATGTTGATTTAGTACTCATTTTAACACTTACAGGTTGAGGAATGATGTTAATAGGTTGCTGAGCAAAGACTCCTGAGTTTAGGATTAGCATAATAAGAATTAGAGTTAAGAATTGGCTTTTCATAAGACTTTATTATATATGTTAATATGTGCAAAGGTAGTAAATAAAGAGTTAATATTATCTATTTCTTCGTTTTTTAATATCTTTGCACTTGGTTTATCATACTCAAATCTAATGGGAAAAAGTGTTTATTTCTTTATATTACTAATGCTTATTACATTTGTAAATGTATATAGTCTAAATTTAAATGATACCGACACTTGCTCAGTAAGTATATTACAAAATGATACAATTATTTATACCCAAGATAATACTCCTATCCAAATACAACTTAATGCAACCCAAGGGGCATACTCATATAAATGGACACCTTCAGATGGATTAAGTAATGATACTATACCTAATCCAATATTAACCGTAAGCACAACATCACAATATGTAGTTGAAGCGTTATATTTAGATACCGCTAATGGTATTAATTTAGTTTATAATGGCGACTTTGAATTAGGAAATGTAGGGTTTACAACTCAGTATAATCATGAAGTAAATCCAAATCCTGCTTTTGGTCCAGGAGACTATAATGTTGTTACAAATACAAATCAAGCGGGTTCAGGCTTTTTAAGCTGTCAAAATGGAGGACTTTTTTTTATTGCAGATGCTTCATTGATTGCTAATATTATATTATATCAAATAAGTGTAAATGTTGAGCCTAATACTTACTATCTATTCACGACTGAAACAACTAATTTTCTTAGTTTTAATAATAATGATTTACCTGTCATTGAATACAATATAAATAATCATCCATTAAGGTTAGATACAATTAGAGATGTTAATTGTGATTGGCAAGAATATTCTTATATATGGTATAATGATAATAGTTCAACAGCACTCATAACAATTAAGGATTTGAATACTATTCAAATGGGTAATGATTTTGCAATGGATAATATTTCACTAAAAAAGATTTGTAAGACAACGGATACAATTAATATTGTATTTGCACCTATGATAATAGAAGATACTATTTATGTAACTCTATGTGAGAATGAATTACCTTATATTTATCACGATAGTATATTCACTCAGGCAGGAGCTTATACTTATTTATTTACTAATGATAATGGGGTTTTAGATAGTGCATTTATTATTAATCTTTCTGTTTTACCTTCTTATGTTAATACAATAGACGCTACAATTTGTCAAGGTGAAGTGTATAATCAAAATGACTTTAATGAAAGTACAACAGGGGTATATACACGAAATTACCAAACCTTAGAAGGATGTGATAGTTTAATAGTACTTAATTTAATTGTAGAACCATCTTTCTCCAATACTATTAGTGCAACCATTTGTCAAGGTGAAACATATAATGAAAATGGATTTAACATAAGCACATCCGGTAACTACAATAAAACCTTTCAATCTATAAATGGATGCGATAGCACAATTAATCTTGTATTGATAGTAGAACCTCTTAAAGATACCACAATTTATGATACTATTTATTCAGGAAGTGTTTATTATAGGTTTGGCTTTAATCAAACTACATCTGGAATGTATATAAACTCTTACCAATTAGGGGAAGGCTGCCCAACTGAAATAACTCTTAATTTAGAAGTAATTGACATACCAGATGTTAATGTTTGGGTGCCAAATGCTTTTACACCTTTTGAATTAAGTAATAATGAATTTGGATATTACACAGAACTAAATTACCTGTCATCAGTTTCGTTTAAGATATATAATCGCTGGGGAGAAAGAATATTTTTCTCAACAAAGATAGGAGAATTTTGGAACGGAAAATATAAAGGGCAAGATTGTCATACAGGAGTTTATGCATGGAAACTCACATATGCGACAATCTTCGCCCCAAATGAAAACATTGAACTCTCGGGATTAGTAAATCTAATTAAATAAGGGAATAAACTAAATTTGGGAAAAGATTAGTCGCTCAACTTATTCAATCTTTCCTTTAACTCATTTAATTCCTTACTTAATTCTTTTGGAAGATGTGCTTCAAATAACTCATAGAACTTTTCTGTACGCTCTACCTCGTTGAGCCATTCTTTCTTGTCTATCTTCATTAGCTTTTCCATCTCTTGATTAGAAATAGTTAAGCCTTCTATATTAATAGCGTTTGGTTTTGGTATCTTCCCTATTGGAGAATCAATAGCAATATCTTCTTCATTGCAACGATTGAAAACATATTCTAAAACTCTTGAATTTTCTCCATAACCAGGCCAGAGCCATTTCCCATTATCTTTTCTAAACCAATTCACACAGAATATCTTTGGTAACTTATCACTCTCTGTCTTTTTACCAATATTTATCCAATGTCCAAAGTAATCGCCCATATTATATCCACAGAAAGGTTTCATTGCAAATGGGTCGTGACGGAGTTCTCCTTCGGTTAGTCCAATGACAGCAGAAGTAATCTCCGAACCAATAACTGACCCTATCATTACTCCGTGATTCCAATTCTTAGCTTCATAAACCAAAGGAATTGTAGTTTGACGTCTGCCTCCAAATAAAATTGCTGAAATAGGAACGCCATTAGGCTCGTTATATTCTGGGTCAGCAACAGGACATTCTGAAATTGGAGTAGTAAAACGTGAATTACTTTGAGCACAAGGCTCTTTTGAGTTTTTGTCAAATACTCTACCCTTCCAATCAATTGTACCCTCTGGACAATCGTATCCAATTCCTTCCCACCAAACATCTTTATCTGGGGTAAGTCCTACATTGGTATAAAGACAATTTCTTTGAATAGAATTGTATGCATTAGGATTTGTTTCCATAGAAGTTTGAGGGACAACGCCAAAGAAGCCATTCTCAGGATTTATTGCCCATAGGCGACCATCTTTTCCAAACTTCATCCAAGCAATATCGTCTCCAACCGTTTCAACCTTCCAACCAGGGATTGTTGGTATTAACATAGCTAAATTGGTCTTTCCGCAAGCCGAAGGGAATGCTGCCGCAATATATTTTTTCTCACCCTTTGGATTTGTTATACCTAAAATAAGCATATGTTCTGCTAACCAGCCCTCCTGCTTTCCTATAACAGAAGCAATACGAAGTGCAAAACATTTCTTACCTAAAAGAGCATTACCACCATATCCTGAACCATAAGACCAAATCTCTCTTGTTTCAGGAAATTGACAAATAAACTTCTCTTCAATAGGTCTGCAAGGCCATTTTACATCTTTTTGCTCATCTTCCAAAGGATAGCCAACAGAATGAATGCAAGGGACAAACTTACCATTATTGCCTAAAATATCTAAGGCAGCCTTTCCCATTCTTGTCATAATTCGCATATGAACCACAACATAAGGAGAATCTGTTAGCTGAACTCCAATATAGGATTTGTCAGAACCAAGCGGCCCCATTGAAAAAGGAATAACATACATAGTCCTACCCTTCATAGCACCACGATAAACCTTTAACATATCTTGCTTCATCTTTTGCGGTTCTGCCCAATTATTTGTAGGTCCTGCATCTTCTTGTTTGTTGGAACAAATAAAGGTTCTGCTTTCTATTCTTGCAACATCCGAGTCATCAGTTTGGAAATAATACGAATTAGGTTTCTTCTCTTGATTTAGTTTTACGGCAACACCCGATTGAACCATTTTATCTAATAAATCTTGGTTTTCTTTGTCGGAGCCATCGCACCAATGAATAGCTTTGGGCTCAAATATCTCTTGCCAATGCTTTACCCAATTTAGAAGTTGAATATTTTGAGTCATAATAAACTTATTTTTATGATTAATATTCGTGCAAAATTAAAAAACTAAATCCGACTAAACAAACTTAATCTCAATAATTTATTTATTAAGTCAAAAATCCTTCGCTAAAAACATTCTAACAAAGCATCCTCCTAGCTTTCCAACAAAACACATAAAGAAACAAGAGGTATCCATCTAAGCACCTTATCATCAAAGATAACTTATTCACATGAAAAAATAAATATTGAAAGAAAAATCCTAAACAGCTAAAAACTAAAATACCGAATACAAAATACTAACTCTTGAATCTAATTTTTTCTTTCTTTATTTCAAGAAAATATTCCTTTAAGACATTTTCATAACTCTTTATTCTGTTAAAACTAAATAAAGAGTTTATGAAAAAAAATCTGATTATATTAAAAGAATCCTTGTTTAGTTTTCGGTAAAGATTATTAATGTAGTGGACTTAATATATCCTTACTTAATTTAATTCAAGAATAGATTAACGCCTTTTGGTTGGCGGACTGTGTAGTTAAAGGTTATGGTTTTTTGTTCTAAGGCTTTTAGTGAGAAATCCCAAGTTAGCTTTCCTGTCTTTTCATCGTATTGGGCTTTGGATAGGTCGCCTGCGGTTATCTTTATGTCTTCTTTGTTGGAAAGTGGGATTTGGTCAACTACATTAATGTCTATTGGGGTCTGATTATTATTCTTTATTGATAGGGTTATTGTTACAATTGTTTCTGTTGTATTGCCCAATAGTCCTGTCTTTTCTGGTTTACTTTTGGCTACCTTCCTATCTACTGCAACTCTTTTGTCTTGTCCTATTGATAGGTTGAGTGTGTCAGAAGTGTTTGATGAGCTTATATATGTATCGTTAATATAGTTGTTTTCAAGGTATATCTTACCTGCTGCGTCCATTAATTCCAAGTCTTCCCAAGAAGGCATTAGTGCTGAAATATATGCTGATTTTTCAAGTTTAGGTATTGTGTAGTGTTTGTAGTCTGCCTTTGTAGATTTGGTTTCAAGAGCAATTATCTTTTCTTTTCCATCGCTAATTATAGTATGTTTCATTCCTACCTCATATTCTTTGCCTAACATGGTAAGTTGTGAAACCGTCATATCGGAGTATTTTGTTGCATTTGCCATTGGTGCTGCACTTGCATCTTCAATAACCATAACTTCCGCCATCATATTGTCCGATTTTGCTTGTCTTGTCTTGGCTCCACTTAGGGAATAATTCTCCACTCTTGGAACACTCAAATAGTAAGGGTAAAGAGTGCCTAATATTCTTCTGTTATTTGGTTGTTCGGTTGAAAATATTAGCTTAATATCGTTCCAGTCCTCTCCTGTTTGTTGGGTTAGTTGTGCTTTAAGTACAAAGGCTGCTGGGTCGGTTGGGTTAGTGAATTTTATATCATAGAATGGGTTCCAATAGACTCCACCTACATTATATGTATAACTCAGTTTGGAAGAAGGGATATTCTTTTCGCTGTAAATGTTTAGGCGAATAAAGTATTCGTTGCGTGGTTGAAAATTATTTTGTGCTCCTTGAAGAATAATGTTTATTTGATTATTTACCTCATTAATTGTTTTTGTTCTCTTGGCAATTATGGCGTTTTCTTTTTGTAGAAGTTTGTTTACTTCAATCATCTTATCCCTATAATAACTTAGCCCATCCTTTATCTTAGGTATTGAGTCAATGGATTGGGGTTGAGAAATTATCTTCATATTATCCAAAACTGATCTTTCCTTATTGAGTATTGAAACAAGGGTATAGGAGTCGGAGTTTTGGTTATTGAGCATTTCAAGAGAGTCTCTTAGGTTTTTTAGTCTTAATTTCTTGTCGGCAGGTAGCTTATCTTCCGATTGTTGTTTGGGTTGAACATATTGCATAAATGGAGTGAAATCAGTTATTATGAAATCGTTTATTGAGGTGAATTGAAGGCTTTGGGTTTGCATATACTGCGAATTACCCACGAGAACAATTTCATTATTTCCTTGTTTGAGGGGGAAAGAAACTGTTTTTTCAATTTGTGCCTGCTGTAAAAATACTTTTACCTGGTTGATTGTTCCGTTGTAGGATGGTGATTCTTCCTGTGCAAAACTATTAAGTGAAATGCCAAGAATGACAATTAAAATAAGATTTATTCTTTTCATAAAGCTAATTTTGTATTTAATTTAACAATGCAAATATAATAGCAATTTTTATACCAAAGTTGTTTTTTGAAAATTTGATTTCTAATTTTGAGTGAAAACATATATCTTTGCAACTTATTTTAAAAGAAAAATAATCCTTATGAGTGATTTTCCAGCAAAGTATGACCCAAAGTTAATTGAAGAGAAGTGGTATGAGAAATGGATGAATGATAATCTTTTCCATTCTGAACCTGATGATAGAGAGCCTTATTGTATTGTTATTCCTCCTCCAAATGTAACTGGAATACTACATATGGGACATATGCTCAATAATACTATTCAAGATGTTTTGGTTCGTAGGGCAAGAATGCAAGGTAAGAATGCTTGTTGGGTTCCTGGAACTGACCATGCTTCAATAGCAACTGAGGCTAAGGTTGTGGCTAAGTTAAAGGAAGAAGGTATTGATAAGAAAACCCTTACAAGAGATGAATTTCTGTCTCATGCTTGGATGTGGAAGGAAAAACATGGTGGGATTATTTTGGAGCAGCTTAAAAAATTAGGAGCTTCGTGTGATTGGCAAAGAACTCGCTTTACTATGGAGGATGCTCTTTACGAATCGGTTATTGATGTATTTATTGACTTATATAATAAAGGACTAATTTATCGTGGTATTAGAATGGTGAATTGGGACCCTAAGGCTTTGACCGCTCTTAGTGATGAGGAGGTTATTTTTAAGGAACAAAACTCTAAGCTTTATTATTTAAAATATAAGATTGAAGGAGAAGATAATTTTGTTGTGGTTGCAACAACTCGCCCTGAAACAATTTTGGGAGATACAGCCGTTTGCGTTCACCCAGAAGACCAAAGGTATTATTCCTTAAAAGGTAAGAATGTAATTGTCCCTATTGCCAACAGGATTGTTCCTATTATCTTTGATGAATATGTGGATAAGGAATTTGGTACAGGTGCTTTGAAAATTACACCTGCTCATGATATTAACGACTATGCTCTTGGCATAAAGCATAAATTGGATAGTATTGATATTTTTAATAATAATGGAACCCTAAACCAGTTTGGACTTCAATACGAGGGAATGGATAGGTTTGAGTGTAGGAAAAGGATTGTTGAGGATTTGAAGGAAGAGAATTTAATGTTTAAGGAAGAGGATTATGTTAATAAGATTGGTTGCTCTGAAAGGACTGATGCAGTAATTGAACCTAAGCTTTCTCTTCAATGGTTCTTAAGGATGGAAGACATCTCAAAAGAAGCTTTAAGGGTTGTTGAAGATGATATTATTAAATTTCATCCTGCCAAATTCAAGAACACTTATCGCTATTGGATGGAAAATGTTAAGGACTGGTGTATTTCTCGCCAATTATGGTGGGGGCAACGTATTCCTGCCTATCATCTTCCAAATAAAGAATTTGTTGTTGCAAAAACAAAAGAGGAGGCTCTAAGTCTTGCTAATGAGAGATTCCCTAACGAAAACTATACTTTAAATGACTTAAAACAAGATGAGGATGTTTTGGACACTTGGTTTTCCTCATGGCTCTGGCCTCTTAGTGTTTTTGATGGAATAAGGTATCCCGAAAACAAAGATATTAAATACTACTACCCTACTAACGATTTAATTACTGCTCCTGAAATTCTTTTCTTTTGGGTTGCAAGAATGATTATTGCAGGCTTGGAATACAGAAATGAAATTCCTTTTAAGAATGTTTATCTAACAGGTATTGTTAGGGACAAACAGGGAAGGAAGATGAGTAAGAGTTTGGGTAATAGCCCTGACCCTATTGAACTAATTGAGCATTATGGTGCTGATGGGGTACGTGTTGGTATGCTTATGTCCTCTCCTGCTGGAAATGACCTTTTGTTTGACCAAAGCTATTGTGAGCAAGGACGTAATTTTTCAAATAAGATTTGGAATGCACTAAGGCTTGTTAGAGGTTGGGAAATTGAAGATAATCCTCAACCCCAACATTCAAAGATTGCAATTGAGTGGTTTCAAGCAAAACTAAATGAAACCCTAATTGAATTGGAAGATGATTTTGCAAAATATCGTTTGAGCGAAAGCCTAATGAAGGTTTACAAGCTTATTTGGGATGATTTCTGCTCTTGGTATTTGGAAATAATTAAGCCAGCCTATCAAAAGCCAATTGATAGAGAAACTTATAACCAAACAATTCTGCTTTTTGAAGACCTGATGAAGGTTCTTCACCCTTATATGCCTTTCCTTACTGAGGAGATTTACCATATCTTAAAGGAAAGAAAGTCTAACGATTATATAATGATATCTCAATTGCCTATTAGTTATAGAAAAGAAGGTTCAATAATTGATGATTTTTCTTTTGTGCAAGAAACTATTGGGGCAATACGTCAGGTTAGGAATGAAAAGAATATTGCTCAAAAGATTCCATTAGAAGTTTATATTAAAGTGTCTGATAACGACAATAAATCTTTTGATACTATTATAACCAAGCTATGCAATTTATCTGTTTTAGAATATATATCTGATAAGAAGGACTCTACTTTAAGTTTAATGGTTCGCACAAGAGAGATATTTATTCCTCTTTCTATTACAATTAATAAGGAGGATGAGATAAAGAAACTTAAAGAAGATTTAAAGTATTATCAAGGCTTTAAGCAGTCTGTTGAAAAGAAGTTACAAAATGAGAAATTTATTAATTCTGCTCCTGAACAGATTGTTTTTAATGAAAGACAGAAGCTCTCCGACTCTGAACAAAAGATACTTTCTCTTACTCAGCAATTAAAAGCATTAGAATAGATTAGCTTTTTATTTTCTTAGAGCATCTAAGTACAAGCTCTTAGAATAAATTGTTTATTTTTGTAGATTAATTCGTTATTTTTTTTGTAAATACAAGCACCTTAATGATATGACAATATTACAAAGGAAGACAAACAAAGAAGACCTTATAATAAACCTTGCATTATTTATTATATATTTTATTGCTCTATATCCTTTAACAAAGGTTTGGCTTAATGTTGGGGACGATATTGACCTTTACATAAACACTTCCAGAGAGCTTAGCTATAAGATAGTTGATTATTGGATTTACGAGCATGGACGTTTCTATCTTACATTTATGCGTTATGTTTATACGGTTCCTTATCTTGTGGACAATCATTTGTATTTTAGCTTAATGCTTATCCTTCCTATTGCCTTATGCTTTGTGTTATTTACACGTTTAATAAAAAGAGTGTTTAATAATTATTCAATAACCATTCTTTCAGCTTTATTATTTGCAGCCCTCTTTCAAATTAATGGATTTCACTCTGCCACAACAGCCTATCCTTTCTTTTTTAACTTTGGATTTAGTTTAATACTAATCTCTCTTCATCTTTTTATTTCCTTCTATGAAAAGAAAAAGAAACGTTTTCTTTATTTTTCTGCACTACTAATGCTTATGGGAACTCTCTTTTACGAAGCCTTTATGCTTTACTATATTGTTTTCTTAATGATTGCCATCTGGAAAAACAATCTTTTAAAAGTAAGAACCAAAGCTAATCTTATCAAAACTCTAAAAGAATTGCTGCCTTTTATTATTGGAGGAACATTATATTTAATTGCATATTTTGTTTTTCAAATATTCTATCCTCCTTTGTATAATGGTGCTTTTGTAGCCAAGAATATAACTCTTTGGGGTGTTTTAAAAACAGCCTTTGCTATGAGTAGCTTTTCTATTCCTTTTAAATCGTATTTGCAAACAGGACATATACTGATAAATCGTTCAATGAGTATAGACGGTGTTTTCTCTTTATTGAGAATAGATCTACTACTTATTTTTCAGGGACTGATAGTTTGTATCATTGCTTTTTATGTTATGCAAAAATACAAAGCTATAAAATACATTCATCTTTTATGGGGTTTTATTGCAGGAGTAGCATTTATCTTTTTGCCAACTATTATTATCTCCTTTACCAATAGATATTATCTATCAAATTTAAACAACCATGTTCCGACCTTCTATTCTTATTTTGGATATATATTGTGCATTGTAATGATAATTGCTGCCATTCTAAACATTGTGTCTTTCTCTAAGAAACTCCGAATTGGCTTTCAGATTACAGTAACTTTATTGTTATTTGTTATTTGCATTCTTACGCAAAGTATGAATAAGGCTATTTGTGAGGATTTGCAACTAAGCAATTTCCGTTTTGAGATGGTAGAAGAAGCAATTGAAGATTCAAAGCTAATAGATTATACTACCAAAACTCCTATATGTTTTGAAGAGGCAGACTACACAAGCTCAACAATTGCTAAATGGACAACATGGCAATACTTCTCTTGGCAGTACTATTTTATAAAAGTAACCTCAAAAGTCAATAATTTTTTTAACCTATATGAAGACCTATATACTAAATACCATAACCTTGATACGCTTACTTGGGTATGCTTTTTCAGGCAGACCTACAAAACCCAAGATGCCTTAATGTATTTCTCCTCACAGAAAGGCAGCTCTTTGCCTCCAAAACAAAAAGATATACTATCCAATAAAATAGTTGCACTTTATCATAGTCCAATAAAAACATTCAATGTTAGCATTGTAACATTAAGCCAAGATGATACTGTTTATCTAAATAATATGCCTATGAATAAGATAGGTAATTATCATAACTTAAATATAAGCTTTGTCCCATTAAAGAATAAAAACTCTTCTTCCTTTTCAATTAGAGGGAATAATTTAGTGGCACAAACATTAACTATAAGTAATATTCCAAGCTCTAATGAGTTTCATAAAACAAAGTATATCTCAGAGGTAAATCGTAAGGCATATATAGAAAATATTATATTGGATATCCGTAGTAGTTCAGGCTGGATGCAAGATGTTACAAGAAAAGCAAAAGAAAGAAATAGAACAATCAAGCAGACCCTAAAAGACGAAGCCACTTGGTATTACGACAATGTGGTATTAGAGAAAGAAGATAGCATTCAATAAAAAGAAAACTTCGGATAATTATTCCCCTTCTTAAAACTACACTAAAAAGATGTATGTAAATAAGATTTGATTCTAATTTTCCGAAGTTTGATTCTAATTTTCTAAACCCTCTTAACTAATATCCGCTTTTGCAAATTCCTTATAGAAATAAGGGATTGTTTCTATTCCTTTGAAGAATTGCTCTAATGGATAGTTTTCGTTTGGTGAGTGAATTGCATCAGAACCTAAACCAAAGCCCATAAGTATTGATTTTATTCCTAATATCCTTTCAAAACCTGCAACAATTGGAATAGAGCCTCCACTTCTTGTTGGAATTGGTCTTTGTCCGTAGGTTGTTTCGTAGGCTTTCTCTGCTGCCTTGTAGGCTGGCATATCTATTGGAGAAACATAGGCATAACCTCCATGTAGAGGGGTTACTTCTACCTTAACAGAATCAGGTGCTAAGCTTTCAAAGTGTTTTTTGAAACGTTCTGTTATAACCTCGTAGTCTTGGTCTGGAACTAAACGGAACGAGATTTTAGCATGTGCGGTTGAAGGAATAACAGTTTTTGCTCCTTCTCCTTGGTAGCCTCCCCAAATTCCACAAACATCCAATGAAGGACGAATACCTGTACGTTCAATTGTTGAGTAGCCTTTTTCTCCATGTAGTTCTTTTATGTCTAATGCTTTTTTATACTCTTCTTCGTTGTATGGAGCTTGTGCCATTAATTTTCTTTCTTCATCTGAAACAACAATTACTTCTTTATAGAAATCAGGAACAGTTATATGGTTATTGGCATCTGTAAGTTTGGTTATCATCTCACAAAGTATATTAATAGGATTTGCAACTGCTCCTCCATAAAGTCCTGAATGAAGATCTCTGTTTGGTCCGGTAACTTTCACTTCAACATATCCCAAGCCTCTTAGTCCAGTTGTGATGGATGGAGTATCTTTATCAATCATTGAGGTATCGGAAACTAAAATAATGTCGGCTTTAAGCAATTCCTTATTTTCTTCACAGAAAGGATAAAGTGATGGAGAGCCAATTTCTTCTTCTCCTTCAAGCATAAACTTAACATTACATGGCAATTGATTTGTCTTTACCATATATTCAAAAGCCTTTGCGTGCATAAATGCTTGTCCTTTATCATCATCTGCACCACGAGCCCAAATCTTTCCATCCCTAATTTCTGGTTCGAATGGTGGTGTATTCCATAATTCAACAGGGTCAACAGGCATTACATCATAATGACCATAAATCATAACTGTTTTAAGCTTTGGATCAATGATTTTTTCCGCATAAACAACAGGATTACCCTTAGTTGGCATAATCTCACACTTGTCTGCTCCTGCTTCAAGTATTAGTTTTTTCCAGTATTCTGCACATCTAAGCATATCTGGTTTATGAGCTTCAATTGAGGATATTGAAGGGATACGAATTAATTCAAATAACTCGTTTAGAAATCTTTCTTGATTTTCTTGAATGTAATTTTTAATAGTGTTCATATTTATATTTATTCTGTTTCTTCTTCGTAATATTCTGGAAGAGTTAAATCATCTTTTGAAAGGACTGGGAAATTAATGTAGTCTCTAATGATGGCAACGTTAGGATATATTGCTTTAAGGGTAAGGTAATCTGAAAAGGAGTCTAATTTTGTTTGATAATCACCACATTTCACAATAAAGCTGGGTTCATCAAAAAACACATAAGCCCTAAGCTGAGGGAAGTTTTGGTTTATTTCATCTCTTAATGTAAAGGCTTTTTGCTTTGAACCAACTCCTGTGAAGACTCCTACTTTAATTCTAAAACCTGGTGCTGTTCTTGATATTTCATTAAATACTATGTGTTGCTCAAGAATTGTTTGTAATCTACCATCGGCAATCACTTCTACTTGTGCCTTAGCTTGTATTCCTAATAAAATAAATGTCAAGAATAGTAGTAATATTCTTAGTTTCTTCATTAGTTTATTTTAATGGGGTTATTTTGCTGCCCCATGTAGTTGCACATTTGGAACAATTAAAACTGGGAATGGTGATTGATTTATCATTTGTTGTAAATAAGGGCCAAGGAAGAAAAAGTTTGAAATTGTTTTTTCTTGTTCAACCATAGTTACAATCAAGTCTGCATTTATGCTTTTAGAATACTCTATTGTTGCCAGAGCTACATTTTCAGTATCAACAAAATCCGTTGTAAATGGCAATGCATGTTGAGTTAAAAACTTCTCAACACTTGCAACATAACTCATAACATCACTTCTTACGGTTTTAACATTGCTTGTCTGTACTCCCAATATACAAATACTTGATTGAGGGAACATCTTTGCAAACTCAATTGTCCAAGGCACCTTTTGGCGAGTATCTCTGGAAGAATCAATTGGAAGCACAAGCTTTTCAAGATGTTTATCAAAATTAAAGGTTTCTCTTACAACCAAAACAGGAGCATTACACTCAATAATCATTTTAAATGCATTCTGTCCTGCGTATTTTTCATCATAACCACCTTTTCCATGAGCTCCAATAACAAGTAAATCTGGATTTTCATCCTTTACCAATTTAGCCATGGCTTGATAAACCTTACCAGTACAAGTAATATAAGAAATGCTCTTGCCACCTAATTTGGATTTATTTTCAATGGCTAATTGATTTAGTTCTTCTTTTGCTTCGTCTACGTTTTTTTCGTTATTTTCAACCCAAGCCATTAAAATATCGGCTCCTGTACGGTTTGCAATATCAATTGCTAAGCGCAAAGCTGTCATAGAAGAAGAAGAAAAATCTATTCCTACAATAATTTGAGACATCATAAGCATTAATTTTTTAAATTAATAATAAATTTTATTGGTTACTTACAATGGAAAGTACTATTTTTGCAAATATAATTTTCCAAAATAATTTTTGGCAAATATATGAATAAAATACATAAAACAAAAAATATTTGGCAATAATTTTAAATGAACGAGAACCTAAACCCTAATTCTTCAAGACTTAACAACACTGAAAAAGACTTCGAAAGAGCTTTAAGACCATTGCATTTTGATAGTTTTGCAGGGCAACCTCAAATTATTGAAAACTTAAAGATATTTGTTCAAGCAGCGAAGGAAAGAAATGAAAGTTTGGATCATGTTCTTTTGCACGGACCTCCTGGTTTGGGAAAAACAACTCTTTCTCATATTATTGCCAACGAACTTGGAGTAAACCTTAAACTAACCTCAGGACCTGTTTTGGATAAGGCAGGAGAATTAGCTGGGATACTGACCAACCTGGAAGAGAATGATGTTTTGTTTATTGATGAAATTCATCGTTTGAGCCCTGTGGTTGAGGAATATCTCTACTCGGCAATGGAAGATTATAAGATTGATATCCTCATTGAATCTGGACCAAATGCAAGAAGCGTGCAGATAGAGCTTTCTCCTTTTACTCTAATTGGAGCAACCACACGTTCGGGACTTCTTACTGCACCTCTTCGTTCACGCTTTGGGATTACCTCACGTTTGCAGTACTATAATCACGAAACCCTTCATAAGATAATTAAACGTTCTTCAAATATTCTCAACACACCAATTGTGGATGATGCTGCCGAAGAGATTTCAAAGAGAAGCAGGGGAACTCCAAGAATAGCCAATCTTCTACTTAGAAGAGTTAGGGATTTTGCACAGATTAAAGGCAATGGAACCATTGATTTAGAGATTGCACAAATGGCTCTTTTGGCTTTGAATGTTGATAAATATGGATTGGACGAAATGGATAATAGAATACTTTCAGCAATCATAGATAAATTTAAGGGAGGACCTGTTGGGCTTACCACAATAGCAACTGCTGTTGGAGAAGATGCAGGAACAATTGAAGAGGTATATGAACCCTTCCTTATTCAAGAAGGTTTCTTAATGAGGACACTACGAGGAAGAGAAGCAACCCCATTAGCCTATCAGCATTTAGGAAAGAACTACCCAAACAAGCAGGGAGAAATAGGGAATTTATTTGAATAAACAACAAATTAAAAATAAAAAACAATTAATATATGGCAACACATAAAATCAGTGCTAAGAAATTAACACTAAAACAAGTTGAAAAAATATTAGATTCCAACATGAGATTGGAACTTTCGGAAGACGCAAAAAAAAGAATTCAGGATTGCAGAAACTACCTTGACCAAAAGATGAAAAACCAAAAAGAACCAATCTATGGAGTTACAACAGGATTTGGTTCATTATGCAATATCTCAATCAGCAAGGAAGAACTCTCTCAGCTACAAAAGAACCTTGTAATGTCCCACGCTTGCGGAATGGGAGAAGAGGTACCAGAGGAGATAGTAAGAATAATGTTACTAAACAAAATACAATCCCTTTCTTATGGAAACTCCGGAGCACAATTAGTAACCATAGAGCGATTGATAGCCTTCTACAACGAAGGAGTTTATCCAGTAGTTTACCAACAAGGTTCACTTGGAGCATCTGGAGACTTAGCACCACTTGCTCATATGTGCCTTCCTCTTTTAGGATTGGGAGAAGTATATTATGAAGGTGAACTTTACACAGCAAAAGAAATAAATAAGAAATTTGGATGGAAACCAATAGAGCTTAAATCAAAAGAAGGACTTGCCCTACTCAACGGAACACAATTTATGAGTGCCTATGCAGTTTGGAGCATATTGAAAGCACAAAAACTATCCTTCCTTGCTGACCTTATTATGAGCGTTTCATTGGAAGCCTTTGACGGAAGAATTGAACCATTCTTTGACCCAATTCATCAAGCAAGACCACATAAGGGGCAGATAGAAACAGCAAAGAATATCAGAGATTTCCTTGAAGGAAGTGAGATAATTAAACAAAAGAAACAACACGTTCAAGACCCATACTCTTTCCGTTGTGTACCACAAGTTCATGGAGCCTCAAAAGATGCTATTGGCTGGGTGGCAAGCGTTATCACAACTGAAATAAACTCCGTAACTGACAACCCAACAGTATTCCCAGAACTTGACCAAGTTATTTCAGCAGGGAACTTTCATGGACAACCCCTTGCAATAAACCTTGACTTTTTGGCAATAGCAGTAGCAGAACTTGGCTCCATAAGTGAAAGAAGAACCTATCAACTAATTGGAGGGAAAAGAGACCTTCCATCATTCTTAGTAGCAAATCCAGGACTTAACTCAGGCTTTATGATACCACAATACACCCAAGCCTCCATAGTGTCGCAATCCAAACAACTCTGCACACCAGCCTCCGTTGATACCATTGACTCCTCACAAGGACAGGAAGACCACGTTTCCTTTGGTTCAAATGCAGCCACAAAACTATATAGAGTAATCAACAACACCGAAAGGATACTAGCAGTGGAGCTTTTCAACGCAGCACAAGCACTTGATTTCAGAAAACAAAAAACAGGACTCAAATCAAGCCCATCAATAGAATCCTTTATTGAAGAATACCGCAAGGAAGTTAACTTCGTGAAAGAAGACGAGATAATGTTTACCCTAATGCAAAAAAGCGTTGATTTCCTTGACAATATTGTAATTGTTGAAGAATAAATAACTTCTTAATGGCTTTTCTTCCTATAACTAAAAAAGAAATTGAAAATCTTGGCTGGGATTATGTGGATATAATTATCGTTAGTGGCGATGCTTATGTTGACCATCCGAGCTTTGGGCATGCCGTTATTGGAAGAGTGCTTGAAAGGAATGGTTTTCGTGTTGCTATTATCCCACAACCTAATTGGAGAGATGACCTAAGGGACTTTAAGAAGTTTGGGCAACCTCGTTTGTTTTTTGGGGTTAGTGCTGGGGTTATGGATTCTATGGTTAATCATTATACTGCTTTGAAGAGAAAGAGAAGTGATGATGCCTACACTCCCAATTCGGAGGCTGGGTTTAGACCCGATTATGCCACAATTGTTTATTCCAATATTCTAAAAGATATTTACCCCAATACTCCTATAATTATTGGAGGAATTGAAGCCTCCATGAGAAGAAATACTCATTATGACTATTGGTCGGATTGTTTAAAGCCTTCTATTTTGGTGGAGAGCAAAGCGGATATGTTGGTTTATGGAATGGGTGAAAAAACAATTGTGGAAATTGCTCAGCGATTGAGGAGTGGTGAGAAGATTAGCCAGATAAAAGATATTTATCAGACAGGTTTTGTTTCAAAGGATATTCCAAATAATGATAATTGGAAAACAATTGAGCTACCCTCCTATGAAGATTGCTTGAAGAGTAAAACCAAACAAGCCACATCCATACTTCAAATTGAGAAAACCTCCAATAAGATTATTGGAGAAAGATTAGTTCAAAAGCATGGTGAGGATTATGTTATTATAAATCCTTTTAACCCTGACTTTTCTCAGGAAGACCTCGACCAATCCTTTGATTTGCCTTACGAAAGGGCTCCACATCCAAAATACAGCAAAAGAGGAAAGATTCCTGCCTTTGAGATGATAAGATTTTCTGTGAATATTCATAGGGGTTGCTTTGGAGGTTGTTCCTTTTGTACTATTGCAGCACATCAAGGCAAGCAGATTATTTCCAGAAGCGAGGAGTCAATCCTTAGAGAGATAGATATTATTGCAAAGGATAAGGAGTTTAAGGGATATTTAAGTGATTTTGGTGCTCCTTCTGCAAATATGTATAAGATGAAGGGAATAGACTTAAAGATTTGTCAAAATTGCTCAAAACCTTCATGCATTTTCCCTAAGATTTGTAGTAATTTGAACTTTGATCATAAGCCACTCTTGGATTTGTACAAGAAGGTAAGAGACCTGCCTTATATAAAGAAAGCCTTTGTTGGAAGTGGTTTAAGATATGATTTATTTATTGGAATTGACAAGGAAAAGGAGAAGAAGTACCATACAAAAGAATATTTTGAAACAGTATTTCAACATCATATTTCTGGGAGGTTGAAGGTTGCTCCCGAACATACTGAGGATAGGGTTTTGAACCTAATGCGAAAACCTTCATTCAATCAATTTATTTCTCTAAAACACACTTTTGATGATTTAAACAAGAAATATAACCTTAAACAGCAACTTATCCCCTATTTCATTTCCTCTCATCCGTCCTGCACCTTAAAGGATATGCTCTCACTTGCACAAAAGACAAAGAAATTGGGCTATAGATTGGAGCAGGTTCAAGACTTTACCCCTACACCAATGACTATCTCAACCGAGATTTACTATACTGGAATAGATATAATGACAAAGGAAAAATTATTTGTTGAGAAGAGCCTTGAAGGCAAACGCAAACAAAACCAAGCTTTCTTTTGGTGGAAAAAATAAAGAATTATATTTATAGCTCATTTTTATAGAAAATATAGCTCAATATTCTTGTTATTTGAGCCATAATTAGTATTTTTGTGAGCTACAAAACAGTTTAATATGGATAATAGAGAGCTTGAAATAATTGAAATTATAAAGAAAAAACAAGAACTTTCTTCAAAAGAAGTATTTGATAATATTACAACTACAATCAGTTATGCTACTGTAAAAAGAGTAATTGCTAAATTGGTTGAAGAAAATCTTTTGATAAGAAAAGGTTATGGAAAATCAACAAAGTATTTGATTTCTCCAAGTTTTGAAATCCTATATCCTATTGATATTAACGAGTATTATGAGAAAGAGATTGATCAAAGAAAAATTAAGGATGGTTTTAATTTTGAGCTAATCCCTCAAATTCTTTCAAAATGTGTTCTTTTCTCAAAAAATGAATTGGAAGAACTTAATCTTCATCAGAAGAAATTTGAAACCAATATTTCTCAGCTTTCAAAAATAGAATATAGAAATGAATTGGAAAGATTGGCAATTGATTTAAGTTGGAAGTCATCTCAAATTGAAGGAAACACCTATACACTTTTAGAAACCGAAAGACTTATAAAAGATAGGGTAACAGCCGCAGGCAAAACAAAAGAAGAGGCTATTATGCTTTTAAATCACAAAGATGCTATTGATTTCATTTTTGAAAATCCTGATTATCTAACTTTATTATCCATTTCTAAGATTGAAGACATTCACTCTCTACTCATTAAAGACCTTGACGTAGATAAAAATATTAGAAAGCGAAGAGTTGGAATTTCAGGAACAAATTACAGACCTTTGGATAATGAATTTCAAATCCACGAAGCTCTTCTAAGTATGTGTGAATTGGTTAATAATAAAGAGAATGTGTTTGAAAAAGCGTTACTTCTATTAGTGCTGATTTCATATATTCAACCTTTTGTGGATGGGAACAAAAGAACTGCAAGAATAATAAGCAATGCCATACTTATGAGTAATAAATATTGCCCTATTTCATTCAGGACTATTGACCCAATTGAGTATAAAAAAGCCATGCTATTATTCTATGAACAAAATAATATTTCAATCTTTAAAGCAATTTTTATAAATCAATTTAAGTTTGCAGTAAGTACGTATTTCTAAAACACGAGTAAGATTATATTAAAGTTAGTTTAGATTTTACTTTGGATAAAATCTATCAAAATCATATTAAATTTAAATTATACTGTTTATTCATAAATAAGTTATATTTTTGTTGCTTAAAATCATAATAACAAACAATTGAATAATTTCAAACTAAAATAGATAAGTATGTTAATGGCAATAATTTTTATTTTAATATTTATCATAATAATTATATTTATGATAGCAAACTCAAAAAACGCAATTGATAAAATCACTAAATCTGAATACAAAATCCATAATTTAAACAATCAGTTCTTTAACAATATAATAGAACGTGAAAAAAATATTGAAGCAAAAAAATATTTACAACAAGTAAAAACTATTTTTGATAACGGTGAAAGTTATAATTATATAGATTTATTGGTAACAATAGGAATCCCTAGTGAAATCGCCTATTCAAAAAATTCTCAATTAATAACAGAAAAACTGGGTTTTACAGATAATATGGCAAAACACTTATTTTTTACTTATGGTTTAGATATTGCTCAAAGAGAAGAGATAAACACTGGAAAGCTTATAACAGAAGAGAATGCTTTTGATAAAATTAAAGTAGTTTTAAAGGACAAAGAAGTTTTGTTTTCTGAAAATTTGGGAAGTGTATATTTGTTTGAAGAAAAATCAACTCAAACTAATATAACCTACACAGGGTTAAGGGTTACAAGTGGTCCATTAAGAATGGGCAATGTTTCATTTTCAAAAAATGAAGTCAAAAGTTTTATTATTCTAGACATTGGAAAAGTTTATGTAACTAATAAAAGAATTATTTTCTTAGGTAAACAGCATAATAAAAAAATAGAGATTACTATTAATTCTATTATAGATTATTATTTATACAAAGACGCAGTGTTACTTTCAAGAAATAATGGAAAAAACTTTCTATTTAAAGTTTCAGAATTTGAAAATTACAAAGAGTCAGAAGATGATTATGCATTTATTTTGTCTGATTTCCCTATAAAATTTATCAGTTTACTCAGAAGAATTGCAAATAAAACGTACTAAAGTAAATAAGGATTTTTATCATATTTACTGAAACAAAGATTCAATAAAATATCTTCTGAAAAGAATTTATTAAAACGAAGAGTTAATAAAATATCTTCTGAAAAGAATTTACTAAAACGAAGAGTTAATAAAATATCTTCTGAAAAGAATTTACTGAAACGAAGAGTTAGTAAATTAAAACGAAGAGTTATTTTAAATTAATGCAAGAAAAAAATTACTTCTTAATTATACTATTATAAACCTTATCGTCTTTGATTATGGAAATAGCTTTTTGAAGTCCTTCATCAGTATCCTTTATAGATTGGTAGTAGTAATTAACGCCATAAAGATTGCGTGCTATCATTGCTTTTAGGACTGCTTCAATATAAATATCGGACTTTTGCATCATATTCGACATTTTCTTATCTTCATTCTCTGCTTTTTCTACTATATTACTTAATAATTCAGGATTACTCAAAAGCTCTTTTGCATAGGTTTGATAGGAAGTGTAGCTTGGCGAAGTTGAATCTTTAATTTGTTCTTGAATATATTGAAGAAGCATTTGATTTACCCATTCTTTCTTTATTTCATTATGTTTTACTCCTTCCTTTTCAGCGTAAGAGGAAAACTTTTCCATAAGTTTTAATGATGGATAAACTTTATTGAAATCTTCAAAGGTTGGGTTTTCTTTCAAGAATTTAACTCTGTTTTCATCTACCCATAGCATTGTAAAGTTATTGAACAAGCCCTTTGAACGCAAATTAATTAGATAGTCTGATGCTCTGGAAGTATCCATTGGTACAAAAACATCCGGCATTATTCCTCCTCCTCCGTATACAGTTCTTCCGTTTTGGGTTGAGTATTTAAGTGAATCAGGAAATATGATTGAGTCAGGGGTTATAAATTCTTTATGTTCGTATCGTTTTATATAGTCTTTATAGTAAGAGTCTAAGCCGTCATCCCATGGTTTTTGAATACAACGACCACTTGGAGTATAGTAGCGTGAGGTTGTTAGTCTGATTTGTGAACCATCAGGCAGATTAAATGGTCTTTGAACAAGTCCTTTTCCAAAGCTTCTTCTTCCAACAATAACTCCCCTATCCCAATCCTGTACTGCTCCACTAACAATTTCACTGGCTGAGGCTGATGATTCATCTATTAATATAACAAGTTTACCTTTTTCAAACTCACCTTTTCTTTCTGCCTTGAAGTCGTAGCGAGGCGAAGATACTCCTTCGGTATAAACCAAAAGTTTATCCTCAGAAAGAAACTCATCACATAGTTTGAAAGCAACATCTAAGTATCCTCCTCCATTTCCTCTTAGGTCAAATATTAGTTCTTTCATTCCCTTTGCTTTCAAATCTTTTATTGCTTGTGTAACTTCATTAAGAGAATTTTGAGCGAACCTATCTAAACGAATATAGCCAAGATCTTTATCAAGCATAAACCAAGTATCAACGCTTGTGATTGGAATCTTATCTCTAATTATATCAAATACTATTGGCTCTTTCCTACCCTTGCGTTCTATTGTTACTTTTACTAATGAACCTTTCACTCCTCTAAGGTTCTTAAATACCCAATCGTTTTTTATGGTATCGCCTGTTGCAATTTTATCATCAACCTTAATTATTTTATCTCCTGGCATTACTCCAAGCTTTTCAGATGGTCCTCCACGAATTACATCAACAACATAAATTGTATCTTTCATTATTTGGAAAGAAACTCCAATTCCATCAAAGTTTCCAACCAAAGGTTCATTCATTTTTTGTACGTCTTCCTTCGAAATATAAACTGAATGAGGGTCTAATTCCTTTAACATATTTACAATACCTTTTTCCACTATATTTTTCATATCTGGTTTTTCAGCATAGTAATATCTTATCATATTTAAAGTAAAGGACATCTTGTTATCAGTTGCCAATAGTTCGTTTCTATCTACGTTCTGTGATGATAGAAAAACAGGAATTAGTAAAAATAAATAAAAAATATTTCGTTTCATTATAATAATATTTGTTCTTTCTCGTTTTAAAACTAAGTTGCAAAAATAATAATTTAATTAATAAATCAATGAGTATATACGGAATTATAATAATAATTACATTAGTTATATCTTTTGTGGGACTTTGGAAAATCTTTCAAAAAGCAGGAGTCAAAGGTTGGTATAGTGTAGTTCCTTTCCTTAACGCTTGGTATGCCGTAAAAATTACAAATAAGAAATTTTGGTGGTTTATTTATTGCCTAATACCTTTCATTAATATCTTCGTTGCAATGCTTATTATTATTGAGATAATGAAGTGTTTTAAGAAAAACGGGCTATTAATTCAAATCGCAGGGGTTTTATTTCCTTTTATCATTCTACCATGGTTAGGATTTTCAAAAAAAGAAACTTATACTCATCCTTCTCAATTACCAAAAATAAAACATTCCTCAGCAAGAGAATGGGTTGATGCAATATTATTTGCTGTAATTGCTGCCTCAGTAATTAGAATGTTCTGCTTTGAAGCTTACACTATTCCTACCTCATCAATGGAAAAATCACTTCTTGTTGGTGATTATTTGTTTGTAAGTAAGATTGCTTATGGACCAAGACTTCCTAACACTCCTATTGCTTTCCCATTGGTTCATCATACAATACCTCTATTAAATGTTAAATCGTATGTTGAATGGATAAAGTTAGACTATCATCGTTTCCCTGGCTTAGGCAAAGTAAAAAGAGAGGACAATGTTGTGTTTAATTTCCCTGATGGAGATACTCTCTCAACAACCTATCAGAGTGCGGATAGTTATTATAGCTTGGTGAGAAAATACGGCATGGAAAGAGTATGGAATTCTACTCAGGAGTTTGGAAAAATAATTACTCGTCCTATTGATAAAAGAGAAAACTTTATTAAACGTTGTATTGGACTTCCAGGCGAAACTATTTCAATTGAAAATCAAGTTGTATTCATTAATGGGAAGCCAATTGAAAGCCCGAAAGATTATCAAATAACCTACAAGATAGAAACTGAAAACGAGGCTTCTTTAAATGAAAAAGAACTTCTAAACATTGGAGTTTCAAAAGAAGATATGGATATGATGTATCTTTCATATTATATTAATCTAACCAAACCCCAAATAGAAAGTCTTTCTACAACTCCTTATGTTTTGGACATTCAACCTTTACAAGTAGAAAATCAAACATATAGCACATTCACCAAAGTTCCTTGCAAGGTTATATTCCACCCAGAACTAATTGACAAAACCTCTGTATTAAGAATGGTTGCTGTTGATACATCGGAAATAAACAAAGCATTCAACTATCCAACCTTGCCTCTTTCTAATGAATTAGTTGAAAAGATTAAGACTTTCCCTTATGTGAAATCTATCACTCCTGTTTTGTGTATGAAAGGTTATAAAGAAAAACATCTCTTCCCATATGTAGATGAATTAGATTGGAATGTTGATAACTACGGACCTGTTTTAATTCCTAAGAAAGGAATGAGTGTTGAACTAACTCCTATGAATATAGCCTTATATAAAAGAGTTATTACCGCCTTTGAGAAGAATGAAATGGAAGAAAGAGACGGAAAAGTATATATTAATGGTAAAGAAACTAAAACATATACCTTTAAAATGGATTATTACTGGATGCAAGGAGACAATAGACATAACTCCGCAGATAGTCGTTTTTGGGGATTTGTTCCAGAAGACCATATTGTAGGAAAAGCATCTTTTGTTTGGTTAAGTTTAAACAAAGACAAGAGTTGGTTTAGTAAAATAAGATGGAATAAATTATTTAGAATAGTAAAATAAAACAACAACAAAACACATAAACATGAAAACTTTAAAAATTTTATTAGCAGAAGGTGATTTAAATTTAGGACCAATCCTAAAAGTTCATCTTGAAAAAAGTGGTTTCCAAACAATATTGGTTACCGATGGTCAAAAAGCAATAGAAACCTACTCTGCAAAAGAGGTTGATTTTATTATCTTAGACGCCTCATTAAGCATAATGGACGGCTATATGACAGCAGAAACAATAAAAAATATGGATTCAAAAATCCCTATCATATTTCTTGCTGGACGTTCTCAAACCCTGCAAAACAAGTTGAGGGCATTTGAGATTGGAGCTGACGATTTTATGTACAAGCCTATTAATTTAGATGAATTAGTTTATAGGATACTTGCCATTGCAAAAAGAGTCTTTGGAGAAAAATCAAAGGAGAATATATTCTACATTGGAGATTACTATGTTTTTGATTATTCTAAACGTATCCTGAGCTTCAAAGGTAATAACGATTATGTAGCAGAACAAATCAAACTTACAGGAAAAGAAAGTGAACTTCTGAAAATATTCCTTCTGAAAGCAAATCAAACAATAACCAGACAAGTTATATTGCAAAGGGTTTGGAAAAACAATACCTATTTTAGTGCAAGAAGTATGGATGTTTATATAACCAGACTAAGAAAGTTATTACAATACGACCCAAATGTTAAATTAGCAAACATACATGGAGTTGGATTTAAACTTATGTTTACTACACAAAATACAAAATAGAATAGTAAGGGATAAGCTCTTATTTGTTGAGTAAAGAGCTACTCTTTAAACAAAAAAACTCCACTTTTAAGAAAATTAAAGTGGAGTTTTTTGTATTGAGATAAGTATTATCTCTTTATTTTAACAAAGTTTTATTATAGCTTTGCAATGCTTCCAAGGCGTTTGTCTTAACACTAATAAAATCTGTTATACCTTGTGCCTTGAAGTTTTCTATCTGCTCAACAGGGTTACCTGCAACCACAATATGATTAACATTTCCTTTCAAAATAGGCATTACACCTGCAACTAAATCTGCATATTCTTCATCGGAAGAACACAAAACAACTATTTCTGCCTTAGAATCTAAAGCTGCCTTAGCCCCTTGTTCTGCCGAAGCAAAGCCTAAATTATCTATAATTTCATATCCAGCAATTCCAAACAAATTAGTTGCAAAACCTGCCCTTGCTTTTCTCATTGCAAGGTTGCCAAAGGTTAAAAGAAATACTTTTGGTTTATGAGAAGATTTCTCTACTTCCATTCTCAACTCTTCAAATGGTTCAGACAAACGATTACAATTTAAAGTTTTTATTTCACCTTTTCCATTAGTAATCCCATGACAAAGAGTTTCAACCTTTGAAGACATTTCCTCATTTAGATTTGGATATTGATTTGTTCCTAAGATAGAGGTCTTTCTGATTGCAACATCTTTTGCTCTTTTAAAAGCATTTGTTTCAATCTCTGCTTGAATATAACCTTCCTTAATTGCTTTTAGGAAACCTCCCTTTTCTTCAATTTGCTTAAATATATCCCAAGCAGCAGAAGCAATTGATGAAGTTAGGTTTTCAATATAATAACTTCCAGCAGAAGGGTCAATAACCTTATCTAAATAAGATTCTTCTTTAAGAAGTATTTGTTGATTACTTGCAATTCTATTTGAAAAATCATCTCCCTCTTTAAAAGCACAATCAAAAGGATAAACCGAAATAGAATCAGCACCCGCAATTGCCGAAGACATAGTTTCGGTAGTTGTTCTTAGCATATTAACATAAGGGTCGTAAATAGTTTTGTTGTAGAAAGAACTTTCAGTTGCAATAAACACATCATAAGCACTATCGCATTTAGGATTATACTCCTGCATAATCTTTTTCCATAAAATTCTTGCAGCACGTATCTTTGCAATTTCCATAAAATAGTTACTTCCTGTTGCAAAAGAGAACATCATTCTATAACCCACTGAATGAGCAGGAATACCTTTTGAGGTTAAATTAGCTAAATATTCGTTGGCTGCTGAAAGAGTATATGCTAATTCCTGAACAATTGAAGCACCTGCATTATTAAATACATGTCCATTCACAGTTATTGTGTCAAAATTTGGAATATTTTCTTTAACAATAGTCAATAAAGAGGCTAACCTTTCAAACATTTCTTCCTCTTGGCAACCAAATTCCCCTTTGTAAAGAGCATAAATTAATGGATCATAATTCAAAGAACCATAAACCTTTTGAAGATCGTAATTTGATGACTTTAAATAATCAATAAATAATAGAAGAAAATCACGATAGCAAATATTAGTTTTAAAGTTTAGCTTAATTTCAGTTGGGTTAATACCATTCAAAAGAGTTTTCATATCTTCCATAGTTTTAACCTTTGTAACATCAAACCCAAGTGAGTTTACCCCTCTTTTTAATCCTTCAAGAGCAATTTTATTTGCCAAACTAATATCCGACTCAAAAATATCTTGACGAATATCCCAATTATTATCTTTCTTAGAAGACGGTATTAAGTTAAGATTCTTAATATCTTCTGCTCTATAATAAGGCTTTACATTAATCCCTTCAAGAGTTTTCCAAATTAATTTCTTTTCATAGTCGCCACCTTTAAGGTCAGCCATAATAACTTCTTCCCATTGCTCTGTTGATACCTCAGGAAATTCAGAGAAAAGTTTATTGTTTTCCATATAGTTATGTATTTTTAAATATTAATCTTTAAATCAGGTTGCAAAATTAAAAAGAAATCAAGATATAACCTAATCTTTATTTTATAAAAATCAAAACTCCGTTTATTGTTAAAAGAAATGTAGCCAAATATAAGCAAAAGAATAGAAAATTCAACAAGGAGTTTTTATATCTAAACTAAGTTTGTTTTTATAGAATCAAGTTTCAGTAAATTAAAACGAAGAGTTAGTAAATTATCTTCTGAAAAGAATTTATTAAAACGAAGAGTTAGTAAATTAGAATCAAATTCTATTTTTTTAAGATAAGGTTTCGATTTATTATCTTATTTTTGCAAACTTAAACACTTTTTTAATGAGTAGCAGTAATTGGGTAAATAAGACCATTCTTCTTATTGCAAGTCAAACCATATCGCAATTTGGCTCAACGCTTGTGCAATTCGCCATTATGTGGTACATAACTCTTGAAACTAAATCAGGGGTTATGATGACTATTTCTATTATATGTGGATTTCTTCCTTCATTTTTCCTCTCTCCTTTTGCTGGAGTATGGGCAGATAGGTATAATAGAAGACTTATTATTGCTCTTTCGGATTCTTTTATTGCTTTTTCTACGCTGATTTTAGCTATTTTATTTCTCTTGGGTTACGATTATATCTGGCTATTGTTTGTTGTGATGGCAATACGTTCTATTGGCTCTGGAATACAATCTCCTGCAGTTAGTGCCATTATTCCTCAATTTGTTCCCAAAGACAAACTCCTTAGGGTTAATGGTATTAATAGTACAATTCATTCTATTGTGATGCTTGTTTCTCCAATGGTGAGTGCTTTTTTGTTGGCTGTGGCAAGCATTGAAGCTATATTCTTTATTGATGTCTTTACTGCTTTAATTGCTGTGCTTACTTTGGTTTTCTTTCTTAAAATACCTGCTCATCATAAAGCATTAGAAAGAAGGGCTAAGAGTTATTTGGAAGATATGAAAGAAGGGATAAATTATATTAGAACTCATAAGTATATTAGGCATTTCTTTTTGTTCTGCATTTTCTTTTTCTTTTTGATTGCTCCTGTTTCTTTTCTTACTCCTTTGCAAGTTACAAGAAATTATGGAAGTGATGTCTGGCGACTGACAGCTATTGAGGTTGCTTTTTCTATTGGGATGATGTTAGGGGGAATAATTGTTAGTTATTTAAAAGGTTTTAAAAACAAAATTCATACTATGGCTTTTGCTTCTTCTATTACTGCTATCACTACTTTTGCTCTGGGTTTTGATATTTTGTTTTGGCTCTATTTGGTTATTATTTTTAGTATGGGGCTTGCTGTTCCTCTTTTCCATACCAACTCTAATGTTCTTTTGCAAGAGAAGGTTGAAGAGGAGTATTTGGGAAGAGTCTTTGGTCTTTTTTCTATGATTGCCAGCTCAATGGTTCCAATGGGAATGTTGGTATTTGGTCCTTTGGCTGATGTGGTTTCAATTGAAATTATTTTACTTGCAACGGGTGCTGTATTGCTTCTTTTGAGCTTTTTTCTTTCTCGTAATAAGGAATTGCTCTCCTACGGAGAATAAAAAAAAGTGCAATAAAAGATATTCTCTCTATTGCACTTTGGGTATTATTAATTAAGGGTTATTATTTCTTTGGTGCTGTTGGAGCAGGTTTTCCTTCTAATTCACGTATTAGTTTTCCATCAGCTTGTGCTCCTACTTTATCTCCTGCCCTGGTTTTTGAGGTTGCACGACGTTTTAGTGCATTAAGATGTTTTGGGTCTTTTGCAACAACAATATCAAAGTCGGCAATTGCTCCCTTATAGTTTTTATCGTTGTATTTTGCTGTTCCTCTACGATAAACATTATCTATATCATCTGGTTTAAGTTCTATTAGTTTATCCCATGCTTTAATTTCAGCTTTATAGTCTTTGATTGCTCCATTCAATACAGTTAGTGCTGAATAAACAGCTTCATTACCTGAACCAAGTTCTACAACTTTATTATAGTCTGCTATTGCTAACTTATAGGTTTCAGGGGTTTTTAAAACATAATTAGCATAAGCACGATTATTATAATAGTCAGCTTTGCTTGGGTCTAAGGTAATTAGTTTATTGTAGTCTTCTATTGCTCCCTGCCAATTATTTAAATTAGCGTAGGCACTTGCTCTGTTTTCAAGAATTACAGCGTTATTTGGGTCTTTTTCTAAAACAACTCCAAGTTCTTTTACATAACCATTCAAATCATTTGCGTTTAAATAAGCATTAGCTTTTGCCAACATTGCAGCATTATCAGAAGGGTTCTTTTCTAAATATACATTATAGTCTGCTATTGCATTCTGAACGTCTTTCTTTTCAGAGAAAATATGTCCACGAAGCAAGTATGCACCAGCTTCTGTTTGGTTGATACCTATAAAGGTGGTTAAGTCCTTTAATGCATTATCGAAATTATTTAAATTGTAATTTGCAATCCCAGAATAATAATGCACATAATCCCAATTAGGAACCTCTGCTTTGCATTCTGGTGCTTTTGCAACCATTTCTGTCCAATTTTTTGCATTATTAAGGTTGGTATAGATGTCAATCCATTTGTTTATTTTTTCTGCCTCTTCTGGTGTTTGTGCGTTTAAGCCAAGAGTAACAATTGAAAGCATTAATGCTAATAGAATTCTTTTCATCATTTTATTGTTTTATTTATAATTAATTTCATTTTCGTTTTTTATAACGTAATAATATTGTGTTTTGTTGCATTATTAGGTTTTATAATTGGAATTTTATGTAGGTTATAGGCTTTCCTTGATTTAAATAAATACTCTCGTAGAAGGTTCTAATTGATATTACATCTTCAAGAATATCAGAGCCATAGAGGTTATTGGTAGAAAGTAAAATCGTTTTCTTATGAGCAAGCAAAACTTCATTAAGAGTATAATCATAGAGTTCTTGCGAATCGGTTTTAAGATGAATTATCCCTTTTTCGATTAGAATCTTAGAATATAAATCTAAAAATCGTGGTGAAGTTAATCTCTTATTTGGTTTCTTTAATTGAGGATCAGGAAAAGTTATCCATATTTCTGATACTTCATTTTCTGCAAAATACATATCTAAAACCTGTATATGAGTGCGGACAAAAGCAACATTATTAATCTTCTCTTCAACCGAAGTCTTACAACCTCTCCACATTCTTGCACCTTTTATATCTACTCCAATAAAATTTTTATTAGGGTATTGTTTTGCCAAGCCAACGGTATATTCTCCTTTACCACAACCAAGCTCTAAAACTATTGGATTATTGTTCTTAAAGAAGTTCTTTTTCCAAGAGCCTTTCAAAGCAAATCCTTCCGAATTTTTAAGGTCTTCATACTTGTATTGAAACATATTAGGAAATGTTTCATTCTCTGCAAAACGTCTTAACTTATCCTTTCCCATTTATTATTATTTTTCTTTCTTTAATAAGGTCTTTAAAGTCATTAAGGTTATTTAGGTTGAGTTACTATATTTATTGACTTAAAAAGGTAGTTCGTTGTTATATATTAAAGTTTCCTCTTCAATAATAGAAGCATATTCATTAATATTTAGCTTAACGCTCTTTATCTTATTCCTATATAAATTAAATATACTTTCATTCTCAATTTCTTTTTTTCTATTAATGCTTATTTCTAAAAACTCTTTTTCTTTTTCTATTCCCAAAAATCTCCTATTGAAGAGGTTGGCAGCTATTCCTGTTGTGCTACTTCCTGAAAATGGGTCAAGCACCCAAGCATTTAGTTTTGTGCTGGATAGTATTATTCTTGTTAGAAGTGATAGGGGTTTTTGGGTTGGATGTTTTCCTTTTGATTTTTCCCATTGAGCAATTGCTGGTAAATTCCAAACATCTTTCATTTGTTTACCTTCATTACTTTCTTTCATTAATTCATAATCAAAATAATGAGGTACTTTTTCGTTCTTTCTTGCCCAAATTATGAATTCGGTTGAGTGTGTAAAATACCTGCAAGAAATATTGGGAGGTGGGTTTGTTTTTGCCCAAGTTATTACATTTAATATCTTGTATCCAAGCTTTGTAAGCTGATTTGCAACAGAAAATATATTATGATATGTTCCACTTATCCAAATTGTGCCATCTTCTTTTAACTTATCCCTACAAATAGAGAGCCATTTATAGTTAAATTCATTAATATATTCCTCTCCATAACTCCTATCCCATTCTCCCTTATTAACACTAACGATCTTTCCACTCTGAACACTTATTCCATCATTGGAAAGAAAATAGGGAGGGTCTGCAAATATTATATCAAACTTAAACTCAAACTTCGGAAGGAGCTCCGTGCAATCTCCTTCCAAAAGAGTGAAATTTTTATCCTTTGATTTATGGTAAGGGTTAATCATTAAAAATTCTTTTATCTTTAAAGCTCAACTACTTCTTCATCTAAAACTTTCTTTACAAATTGAGAAATTGAACTCAAATTATATAATGATGGAACGATTGAATAAGCTTCTTGTAGTTTGTTTTTAGCAGAATGCCAACCTTGTCCGTCAGTTATCCATACAAACTCATAATTTTCATATTGATTAATTTTAGGTGCTACATCAGAATATGATCTTGCTACTTCATTGAGTTTTGAGCCTCCACCATTATAATAATTAACCTCAATCAAATAAGTCTTTTGTCTTGTTTTTACAGCAAAATCAAACCTCTTTACATCTTCACCTAAGCTGATAATTTCAGGAAAATTTTTTATTGATACTTCTGTTTTGTATTTTATATTATTACTATCAAAAATTAACTTAATAGCATTACTCATACAATCTCCACCTCGGTTTTTTCTTGCATTAGTATCAAGTCCAACCTCAACTCCATAAACATAATCAACAAGATTTGTAATATCCTTGCGTTTGAACACATCAGACAAACCAGTTTCTTCAATATATTCAATTATCCCTTCTACGCTATTAAAATAACTACTTATAAAAACGGTATCTCCTTTTTGATTAATACATTTTCTATTATCCTTATTTCTTACAGCAATTAATATTTCTAACACATCAAATGTCTTAGGGTTTTCTTCATATAGTTCTTTGATTGCTTTTCCTAAATCTTCCTTTCCTATCAAGTAATTTAATTGATTGAGTTTGATTGCAATTTTTCTAACATTATTTGAAACCTTTTCAAAATCTGTGAAAGCACTAAGTGTAATATTAGTTTGACTTAGTTGAGCAATAAAATCATTGAAATTATCCTTCATATCATTATATATTAGCATATTTATATATCTGACTTTCTGCAACAGAATGATAATCTAAATCTATTAGCTTATCATTCTTAAAGTTGGAAATAAGTAATTCTGTTAGCTTACCTCTTTTTTCAGAGTTTGAATTAATAGAACGAGAAGCCCAAACCCTTTCTATCTTATAGTTATTATATAGATTATCAAAGAAATCATTTAATGGATTAGCACTCCTACAATCAGAATTGCTAAGTAATAGGAAACAATTCTTTTGGGTTATTTTGTCGCAAAACCTTTTTAACCTAATTTGTTCACTATCATCAAAACTTTCTTTTGAATAGGAGTTAAAACTTGAAGTTGAGGTTAAAGGTCTATAAGGTGGGTCGAAGTAAAAGAAAGTATTATCGTCAATATAGTTTATAGTATTTTCAAAATCAGAATTAAGAATCTCAACTTTTTGAAGCAACTTGCTATCTCTTAAAATTGTAGCCTCATCACATATCTTTGGATTAGAATATTTACCAAAAGGAACATTAAATAAACCTTTGCTATTTACTCTATATAAACCATTAAAACATGTTCTATTTAGGAATATAAACAATGAAGTATTATCAATTTCAGATAACTGTTTAGTATTGTATAAATCTCTTTTCTCTAAAAAATATTCTTTTCTCTTCTCTTCATTCAAAGCCAAATACTCAAATTCAATCTCTTTTAAACAGATGATTAATCTATTTGGATTATCCCTAATCGTCTTATATGCAAGTATTAAATCCTTATTAATATCATTAATTACTGCTTTTTTAATATTCTTGAATTTTTCAAGCATAAAGAATAACATAGCACCACCCCCAACAAAAGGTTCAATATAGGTAACTTCTTTTCCCACAAAAAGCTTCTTAGGAAGAGCATTATCAATTTGCGATAGAAGTTGTCCCTTTCCACCCACCCATTTAACAAATGGCTTTGCTTGTTTTTCTGTTTTTAGCATTATGATTTATTTAGCAACAAAGATAATAATAATTTTTTCAACCCCACAAAGCTACAAAAAGTTTGGATACATACAGCAAGTCAACCTTAAACTTATTAACCATTAACCATTAACCATTATCTTAATCCCTTCACTTTTGATTCGGCTGCTACAAAATCCTTTAAATAATATGGCTCAAAATAAGCAACATCTTCAAAATCTTTATCCAAATACTTCCTTTGAGCCATTTCTGACATTAAGGTAGCATCAAGAAAAACTTCCTCTTCAAGCCTGCAATTAGATTTATCTTCAAAAAAAGACATTGTCTTCTTTGCACCATTGCCAACAAAAACATATTCCGAACTGCTATCAATATACTTCTGGTAAATCCCTTTTTCAATAATATCAGCACTTAAAGGTTTAATCACATTACCCTTTGAATCATAAATCTCACAATAAACTTCCATCCTTTTAGCATCAATCATTGCAACAGTATTAGCATTAGGATATTTTTCATTAACTCCTTTTTCCAAAATCCTAAGAGTTTCAATACTGATAAGAGGAATATCTAAGGCATAAGCTAATCCTTTTGCAGAGGAAACACCAATTCTTAGTCCAGTGTATGAGCCTGGCCCTTTACTAATGGCAATTGCCGAAAGCTCTTTATAAGAAATTGAGCTTTCATTTATTACTTGCTCAATAAAAATAGATAACATTTTAGAATGAGAATTTACCTCAGAGCTGCTTCTTTTGGAAATAATATCCCTTCCCTTAGCCAAAGCCACAGAGCAAATTTCTGTTGAGGTTTCTAAAAGTAGAATTAAAGGTTGCATAAGTAGAATTTAGTTTATTCCAAACATTTAAGAAAGCAAAAATACAATAATTTCTAAAATTTCATCCTATGCTGAGAAAAATAGAGAGCAAGAAACATATAATCTTTAACACATTTAAGCTCCTTAAAAAATTAATAACTCTTATTTAATATTCTTTTTTATAGTATATTTGCAAAGTCTAATTACAAAACTTTCGTAATATGAAAAGAAGTATTTTTATTATTTTATTAGCATTAATGTTTTTATCAGCAACTTGCAGTGATTGTCAGCATGAGGATTTGATTTCATACTATAATAGTCAGAGCAGAGACAAAGCTTTGCAAGGATTTTGGGAATTTACTTCCGACACTACTGTTTTTCGTTATATTCGCTTTAACAACATATGGTTTGAAGATGAATTAGGTTTTAGTGATTCCAAATGGAGTGTTCCTGATGATGAGATTTTTTGGTATTCTTCTGGTAATAAAATATATTTCTTTCACCACGCAGGTCAGTGCGAAAAATTTCCTTCAAAGGAATATTCTTGGACTTATGAGGTTAGGAATGATACATTATTTAGTCCAGATATGAAATATCCTTTTGCTGTGAGAAACTACCGAGTGGGCTATAATAAATAGTAGATTTACTTAGTAAGTGTATGCTTTGGAGTAAATCCAGAAGCATTAAGCATATTCCCAATAGAAAAGCCAAGCAGTTATATCAATAGCTCATTTATTGGGGCATTATATGAACAGAGTTTAATATCTAATTCTATTCTCACAGAATCAAGTTCTAATTTCTTATCTCTTGATTCTAATTTATTGGAATCAAATTCTAATTAACGAAATCATTAATTAAAAAAACTCCTACAAAAAATAAATTATCTCAGAGAAAAATAAAATTATCTCAGAGAAAAAATAAATTAAACACCGACTTTTTTAATTTAAAGGAACTTTCAATGGAATCAAGCGTTGTTAAATCAGATATGTCTAAACATTACTTTGGCAGATTGAGAAACAATTGTTCCAATTCGGTTGAAAGCATTTCATTTTTTATCTTCAATTCTAAGTGATTCAACTCCCAAATAGCTTTTTTTGGTAAGAACTCTTTCTCTTTACATATTTTTCTTTATCTTTGCAAACTTAAAATGCACACGTGGTGGAATTGGTAGACACGCCACTTTGAGGGGGTGGTGTCGGTTACGACGTGCAAGTTCAACTCTTGTCGTGTGCACATTTTATCTTGTAGTATAAATGCTTTTAAAGATTCATTCACAAGGGATAGAACAAAAACAAATTGAAGAAATTTGCAATTGTTTGGAAAAAGGTGGAATAATAATCTACCCGACAGATACCCTTTATGCCTTTGCTTGCAAGCTGGGATTAATGAAACCCTCCGAACGACTGGCAGCTTTGAAAGGAAAAAAGTTTGAAAAAAGCAATTTCTCTATTGTTTGCAATTCTATTTCTCAGGCTTCTGAATTTATTAAACCTATTTCTAATAATTTCTTTAAACTTCTTAAAGGGAATACTCCTGGTGCATTTACCTTTGTGTTGGAAGCCTCTACTAAAATCCCTAAGATACTTCAAAGCAAAAAGAAAACAATTGGAATTAGAATTCCCGATTGTGATATTGCTCAAAGAATTGTTGAGCAATTGGGTTATCCTCTAATCACTACTTCGTTGCCTAATGTTTGTGTTGATGATGAGTGTTTTATTAACCCTGAATACTTTGTTGATTTGTTTGGAGATAAGGTTGATATAATTATTGATGATGGCATTTGCACCAAAGGTTACTCTACGGTTGTAAGTTTGGTTGATGAGAAGATTGAAATTCTTAGAGAGGGTATTGCAACCTTAAAGTATTAAAACTTATTTGTAATTTATAACATAGAGATGCAGATAAAGATTTAAAAAATGATATTTGCTCCAAGACAACATATAATTCCAAAACATATAATCATTGTATTTTCTTTTTTGATTGTTTCTTTAAATATCTTCTCACAAGAGGACTTTCTTTTAGAAGCAGATAAAGATTATCTTTCTATTGTAAGTGAGAAAATAGATTCTAATAAGTATAGAGAAGCTCTGCAAATTGTTCAAGAGCAATTACAAAATGGCGAAGATGAATATCCTTTGCTTGAAAAAAGAGCTATTATCTATTATGGATTGAAGGATAAAAAAAAATCTTTTAAGGATGTTGATAATGTTATTTTTGAAAATAGGAGATACGACATAAGACTCTATCCTATTATTTCTCTTTACTATATTGATCAAAAGAAGAATTTTGATGCTGTAAATAGTTTGATTTATGCTTATAAATTAAGTAATGGAGGTTTTCTTCATTCGCTTTTAAAGCTAAGCAATACCGATAAAAAGAAGCTTTTACAGGCTGTTGCAACAGAATTCGCAAAAGAGGATACCGTAGTTGATTTATATCCTGTGAGAGGTTTCTTAAATTATTCTATTAATAACCTTAATGAAGCTCATTCCGATTTTATAACATCACTTGTCAATGAGCCAGAAAATGAGTATTTATACTTTATTTTTGGAGAAACAAAACTAAAACGGAAGGAATATCTTTCTGCTGTTGTTAGTTATAACTCGGCAATTTTCTATGGTTATAACGACTTGATAGTGTATAAACAAAGGGCTTTATCCAAAGGGTTTATAGATGATTTTAAGGGAGCTATTGAGGATTATAACCATATCTTAAAGCAAACTCCAAATGATTATGAGATTTACTATTTAAGAGGTATTGCAAAGAACTATTTAAGAGACTATAATGGAGCTCTTTCTGACCTTAATAAAGCAATAAAAATTAATAGTAATTTTGCTTCTGCATATAATTATAGGGGAATTGTTTATGGCAACAAAGACGATTATCCTGCGGCATTAATGGATTTTGATAAAACACTTTTACTTTCGCCCAATCATCCTTTTACTTTCAACAATATCGGCTTAGCACAAGTTAAGGTTGGACAAAATTCAAAGGCTCTAACCTTCTTTACCAAAGCAATTGAATTAGACCATACTCACGCTGACCCATATTATAATAGAGGTAAGTTAAAGTTTGACAAGGGAGATATAAAAGGAGCCAAAGAAGATTTAATACGAACAATAGAGCTAAACTTTCATAATCCAGATGCACACTATCATATGGCTTTAATTTATATTCATGAGAAAACCATAAACTCTAAAAAAAAGCTTGAAGATAAGATATGCTCCGAATTAGATATTGCTTCAAGAATGAATCATCTCAAAGCACAAGAGCTTTTCAATCAATTATGCAAACCAATTGAAGTTGAAGAAAATCAAGAAGAAGATTTAGAAGAAAACTCTTATGGGCACTTCTAATAATTACCACTTTGACAATCAAATAAATAGTTGTATCTTTG
>ENA-UOOK01000623-UOOK01000623.1-fermentation-metagenome-genome-assembly--contig:-NODE-623-length-46960-cov-3.838823_pt1 | contig 46960 bp, 32 predicted proteins | sample MGYA00245777_ERZ724023 | MGnify/ENA primary metagenome ERZ724023 (study PRJEB28704, sample SAMN03018312) | fermentation metagenome | biome: anthropogenic terrestrial biome; feature: soil; material...
CTTCCGATCTATGCGCCGGTAAGCCTCCAGGACCCTTTGATAATACGCCTCCAGGTCCTCCTGGGAAGTATGGAAGGAATACGCATCCTTCATCGTGAACTCCCTCACCCGGATCAGGCCGCCCCTGGCCCTTGGCTCGTCACGGAATTTGGTCTGAATCTGGTAGATCATAAAGGGGTATTTCAGATAAGATTTGGCTTCCGTTCTGGCAAGATGGACAGCCGCCTCCTCGTGGGTCATTCCCAGGACCATGTCATGGCCGCTCCGGTCCTTCATTCGCAGCAGTTCGCTGCCTACCGATTCAAAGCGCCCGGATTCCTGCCAAAGCTCCGCCGGCAGCACCACTGGAAACAATACCTCCTGACCGTCTATCGCGTCCATCTCTTCCCGGATGATCTGTTCGATCTTCCGGGTCGCTTTCCTGGCGGGAGGGAGCAGGGTAAAAATCCCATTGGACACCTGCCTGACATAGCCGCCCCGAAGCATAAAGATATGGCTGTCCATAAACGCATCCGCAGGCTTTTCCTTAAACCTCTCCCCCAGCAATTTGCTCAACAACATAACATTCTAAACTCCTTTCCATCTTGCAGTAGAATCCATCTTTTTATCGAAATCGAAACAACAGAGTCCCGACATTTCAGCACGTTAACCGGTAAAACCCCTGATCAGCAGTAAGAGAATGATATGGATCGGATAAAACCCGTACTGCACATATTTATTCAGCTTGAAATCATACTTTCTCAGACAGGTGGGGAGTAAGGAAGAAAGTACGGAAAAAAGCTGTATCGGATGAAAACGGTACAACATCGTGCCTCCCAGAGTCAGTATGCCCTGATAAACGAACATATTCTTATCCTCCCAAAATAAGTGGAAAAACAATACGGTCAGCACTCCATATATGCCATATTCCAGATTCATAAAATGGGACAACGCCAGCAACGCGGCTATTCCCGCCACTCTTACCGGAGCCGGAAGGCGCCTGCTGTCATACAGCTTCAATACCAGAAGGCCGTCCAGCAGCGTAAAGCAGACATTCAGATATTTTTCGTCGAACAACGGGCCGAACAGCAGGACATACGGAAGCTGGGAAACCAAACCCACTGCCAGCAGCCTGACGGCATACCGCCTGAAGCTCCTGGTATATCGGTATCCCCTTGCAATCCCCCAGGCGAACAAGGGAAAAGATATCCTGCCGATGATACGCAGCCAGAGGATCTCCGGAAAAAAGACCGCTCCGATATGATCGATCAGCATGGTTGCCATAGCAATCAGTTTTATCATCTGTTACCCATCCTTTGAAAGCAGCCGGCGCAAACAAGGCCTGTTCCTTTATTCTACAATAGATCGCAATTCCCGTCTACAGAAATGAAACATTTCATGTTATAATTAATTCAATAAAGAGAAGATTGATGTTATTACAGCTATGTTTTTAAGACAGAATAAGCTATGCCGAAAGGGTTGTATCATATGGCAAAAGGAAAGGAACGGCATTATGAAAAACAAATATATTGATTTTACGGTAAAGCGCATGTATATTTTCAACGAGCTGGTAAAGCGGTATTGGAACGGAAACCTGAATACGGCGGCGGATCTGGAGGATCTGGCGGACCGTATCCGGGACAAGTACGGCTTTGACCGGTCGGAGATGCCATTCATCAAAAATCACATCCGGACAACCATGGGGCTGGATCCCAGAAAAGAGGAACCGTTCCGCGATGAACTGGAGTTTGTGAAAACCTCCGGAAAGGTCGCTTCGCCGGTTATCTCCAAAATCAGCGACGAACCCTGCAAATATTGCGGGAAAGGATCCTGCGAATGTCCCAGGTATCATACCCGGATTTACCGGAGATCGGAGGAGCCCATCATCAAAGACAGCAAATGTCTGAACTGCGGGGAATGCGTATCCTCCTGCGATTTCGGGGCTCTGGCCGATAAAATTGAATTCCTGCCCGTCATTACTCTGCTGAAGGAAAAGAAAGTACCCGTTTTCGCCGCGGCGGCGCCCGCCATCGTGGGACAATTCGGGGAAAACGTCACTCCGGGTCAGCTTCGTACCGCATGCAAGCTCATGGGCTTTCGGGACCTGATCGAGGTCGCCATGTTCGCCGATATCATGACCATCAAGGAAGCCATCGAATTCGACCGGCTGGTAAAAACGGAGGAAGACTTTTTCCTGACCAGCTGCTGCTGCCCGGTCTGGTTTAATATGGTCAAAAAGAACTATCCCGAGATGTACAAGCACATGTCGCCGTCCGTTTCCCCCATGATCGCCTCCGGCAGAATCCTGAAGAAGCTGTATCCGGATGCAAAGGTCGTCTTCCTTGCCCCCTGCATCGCGAAAAAGGCGGAAATCAAAGAGCCCGACGTAGCCGGAGCAATCGATTATGTGCTGAATTTCCGGGAGCTGAAGGAAATCTTCGACGCCCTGAACATCGACCTTACCGGACTTCCGTCCGATGACATCGATCACGCTTCCCTCGGCGGAAGATTATATGCCAGGACCGGCGGAGTCAGCTTTTCCGTCAAAACCGTAGTCAATCGGCTGGAACCGGAGCGGGTCATCCGGCTGAAAGCGAAAAAGGTGGACGGCGCAAAAAAATGCAAGGAAATCCTGGACCAGCTGAACAGAGGCGAAAAAATCGATGCGAATTTCATTGAAGGCATGGGGTGCATCGGAGGCTGCGTCGGAGGTCCCAGAACCAATATCGACCGGGAAAAGGGAAGAGAGTGCGTCAATGAGTTCGGAGAGGATTCCTATATCCTGACTCCGTTTGACAACAAAAATGTCATTAAAATCATGGAGCAGCTGGGGCTGGATTCTCTGGAAGATATGATGGACAACGGGGAAATCGCCAAATTGCTGACAAGGGAATAAGTCAGGAATAGATATCCGACAGCTCGATGTTGAGACGGTCAACATGGCTGTGATAATTCGACGAATAAGCGCTTTGAGAGCTGTCGTCCATCTGCAGGGATGTGCTGCAGGGCAATTCGATGATAAACTCGCTGCCCTTGCCTTCCTCGCTGTGCAGGGTGATTTTGCCGTTATGCATCTCTACCAGTGCCTTTACCAGGGACAGGCCGATGCCGCTTCCTTCCGACTTCCGGATCAGGGAATGCTCCACCTGCTGGAACCGGTTGAAAATGGCCTCCTGCTTGTCGGCGGGGATCCCGATACCGGTATCCTTGATGGAAATCATCAGCTTCTCCTTCCGATCTTTTATCGTTACCCAAATGCTGCCGCCGCTCGGTGTAAATTTGATGGCATTGGACAACAGGTTCAGTATAATCCGCTCGATCTGGTCGGGGTCACACGGAATGACCTTGTCCTCGACATCGGTATCGAAAAGAATCGTAATACCTTTTTGCTGGCCGTATTCCACGACCGACATGGTTATCTGCTCAATCAGGTCCACAATAGCATAGTTCTGCAAATGGATCTGGAAATAATGCGCATCGATCTTGGTGATATCGATCAGATTATTGACCAGCCTCAGCAGCCGGAAACAGTTCTGCTGCATCATCTTCAGATAGCGGCTGCCCTTTAAATCGTTGTTGATCATATCATTCTGCAGCTTCAACAACTGAATAACGGACAAAATGACATTGAGCGGCGTCCTCAGTTCGTGAGAAATATTGGAGAAGAACTCGGTCCTCATCTTGTCGTATTCCAGAGTATCGTTCAACAGCGCCTCATGACTTTTCAGGATCTCCTGAAGCTCGGTAATCTTTTGGAAGGGGGAAACATCCCTTACCACCGATAAAAGGATATTGTCTTTCTTCATGGAACAGCCGGTTGTTATGATCTCCACAGGTTTTGTTTCTCCATTGCTGCCTAGGATCCGGCTTTTCAGATAATGAGGCTTGTTTTTGTCCTGCATGACCTCTTCTATAAAATGATCGATACTCTCCCTTTCTTCCTGAGGGAAGAATTCGGATACCGCCTTTCCGAGCAGTTCATGGGTATCCCTCATTTCATGCAGACGAACGGCGGACGGGTTGCAATAGTAAACTTTCTCCCTGTCATGAAGTAAAATGGAATCCGGTAAAAGCTGAATCAGCTGTTCGTATTTTGCCCTGCTCTCCTCCAACTGCTTATCCCGGACGTTCAGCTCCACGTTTTGAATCAGCTGAAGGGAGCCTTCCCGTTTTGCAAGGATATAACCATGGCTCCCGATGATTTCCGCCATATCAAAAATATCCATATCGCCTTTAGGATAAAGGCATGCCTTGATAAACGGAAGCTCCGGCGTCCTTTCATTCAGGACATGCTCATAATGATAGACATCCCGCAATCTGTCCTTCCCGACCCAGGCGGCGTCCCCCACGGTCCTGAGTCCGTCAAAGTTTTTCTTCAGGGCATCCTCCACCATATTGTTCCAATATTGGATCAATCTTGTCTCGCTGAAGCATCCATTTTTCATATAGCATTCGGTATACGGAATTAAAATCAGCTGGCCGTTGCGTATCCTTTCCTCCAAATAGGGTATTCTGGTGCCAAGAGCATTCCGAATTGACCGATAATCGGTTTCGTTTGAGTATATCCAGACACAAAACTCATTATTCCGCAGGCCTGCATGAATATACGGCACGATTACTTTCAGAACGTCCTCCCATGAAGAATATAAACAGGCGATATGTGCCCCCCAGGGTAGTTCTCCTATAATGTCTATACCGGATTCCCTAAGATTTCTCATATGTACGCTCCCCCAAAACCGGACAGCCTGTCCAAAAGATATATGTTATATTATATCGCACAATATATATCATAATAAATAAGTTGAAATATGTCAACCAAAATAACTTTCCTTTTTTATGCAAATATATCAAAATCCTTCCCCCGCTTGCATGAAAAAAGAGCTGTCTTTTTATAAAAACAGCTCTAATCCAAAAAGGACTACAAGATCGGCATTTCCGTCATGCGCAGATTTGTGCAGCCGTATGGAATCAGCCTGACCTCCTCTGTTTCTTCGGAAACCCATCTCATTCCGGGAACAGGCGACGCCGCACCCTTTTCCATCAGCCAGTCTACCTTTCTGGCTTTTACTCTGGCGCTTACGGGGGCACCTTCCGGAGAGAAAGGACAATCGCCGACAGGATGTTCCTCAAACCGGATTTCCGCTTCCGGATGGTCCCTGTCGATGCACAGGCCATAGTTCCACGGACTCTTTGCCCGGATCTCATAATCACAGTGCGGAAACTCACGCCCCGGAATATCTTCGTTTACCCTCTTCCATTCTTCTTCAACGGCAAGGGAGTAAACCAAAGGGCCCCTCACAACGGCATACAGATCATTGGGCCTTGCCATGGCTTCCGTTTTCATGGGAAGCACCAGCTTCAGTGCCGTTTCTCCCTGCCATACCCTTTTCAGAGGATAGAAACCGTTCTGTTCCACTTTTCTCTTTTCGCCCTGAATCTCCACATAGGCGCCTTGTGCCCATTGCGGGATCCTGAGCCACAAGGTGAATTCCGTTGATTCGGCTGTCCTGACGGTAAACCGGACCGTATCGCGGAAAGGATACTCCGTTGCTATATTGACGGTTACCGGAACATGATCCACCTTTGTATCAACCGATACCGGTGCATAAACCGTTACGGCCAATCCATCCTTGCTCTTCATAACGGTGGACAGGGCAAGCTTGGGCCATGCCTGGCTGAGATTAGCCGTACAGCAGCCGAAGTTGGGCTCCAGCCCGAAAAGATTGGATTCCCCGCCATTGGTCTGAAACAGCGGCTCTGGCTGCTTGCTGCATTCCACCTGGTTTACCTGTTGATCATACTGATGGGCCCACATATCCGGACGGAAGGTGGCCGGAAGAGAATTGTAAGCAATCTTCTCAAGTCGATCCCCCCACTTTGCCTGTCCGGTAATGGAGATCAGATGCGCAAGGGAATACATATATTCCGCCACGGAGCATAGTTCCGTTCCCTGAACGGGGCTCAGGCCTGCAAGACATTCATCTCCGGTAAACACGCCGGTGACCATTCCATGATATTTATCCAGCAGATCCACCATAACGTCCGCGCTTTCCAGATCTTCCTCCAGACCGGTCAGCCTCCAGATCAGAGCCCCGGATTTCAACATCATGGCGTTATTGACCACATGACTCATAAAACTCCAGCGCTTTTTCTCATCGGGTGTCTTGTAGGGCCAATGCCGGAAAAAGGCTTTCCAGTTAAAACCCTGAGCCTGAATCTTGGATGCCAGGTCCAGCAGCCATTCCTCTTCCGTTCTCTCATACAGCCACCAAATGGCAATCAAACCTTCAAACCACCGGAACTGCCCCCAATCGAACAGGGGCGCCCGGTCAATGTGCCTGTCCAGGGCTTTGAGGGCTTTGCGGACGACTTCTTCGATCCGTTCCTCTCCTGTCGCTTCGTGGTATAATACCAATACCTTCAATAACAGAAACATTGCCCAGACATCATACTCGTTCCGGCTTTTGTTCCAATCGGGACAGATCCATCCGTCTTCCTGCTGCCGGCTGATGATTCTATCAATATAATCCTTTGCGCGGTGCTTCAGGTCCGGATCGTCAAGAAGCCAGGCCAGGGGGATAAATCCATCCAGCCAGTAGGGTACACGCTCCCATCCCTCCGCTGTTCCTCCGATCCATTGGCTGTCCCTGATATCGGGCCAGAATTGATCCAGATTTCCCGACAATCCATTAGCCTGTATCCGCAGCTGGTTTTTCAGCCAACCCTCCGGTTTGATTTCCTTTATGGAGAGAGGCCGGAATACCGGGTCTTTCAATTTCATAATCGTGATCCTCCTTAAACATATACGAATCCGCCATTGGATGCGCATCCTTTAAACGTTTTATATGGTATCCACCTCGGAAAGCTTCGGTATAGAGGGGGCGGCGCCATACCTGGAAACGGAGATTGCCGCAGCCTTTGCCGCAAGTCTTAAAGCATCCGGTACCGGTCGGCCTTTCATGAATGCCGCCAGGAAGAAACCGGTAAAGGTGTCTCCCGCCGCAGTCGTATCCACGGCATTTGCCTGGAAAGCCTCCCGAAAGATTTTCTCTCCCCTGTATCCGAACATCGCTCCGTCTTTCCCCAGAGTCAGAACCGTCCGGGCATCCGGGAAAGTATCCGTCATGGAAGCGAGGATCTCATCGGGAGATGTATGGCCGGTCAGCATGGCTCCCTCGATTTCATTCAACACAAAGATATCGATCCGCTCCAGGGGGTATTCCTTTACCGCTTCATGAATGGGAGACGGATTGAAAACAATTTTCATGCCTTTTGATGCGGCCTTTTGCATGATCAGCGGAATACTGCCGATTTCATTCTGCAAAAGCAGATAATCCCCCGGTTCAAATTTTTCGATCACTTCATCGATATAATCTTCTTTTATGGCAAGGTTGTCCCCGGCGAAAAACAGGATGGAATTCTGCCCGGACCGGTCAACCTGGATAACCGTGTGGGAAGAGCTGCCTTTCACCGTTTTGATTAAATCCGTATGGACTTCTGCTGCGTTCAGCGCTTCCAGAAGCATGCCTCCATCTTCGCCGATCAGACCTGCATGGGTAACATCGGCTTTTGCATTCGCCAGGGCAATGGATTGGTTCAGGCCCTTTCCCCCGCAAAAAACGTTCCGGTCCAGACCTTTGATGGTTTCTCCCGGTTGGACGATATGATCCACGGAATACACATAATCGATATTGATCGATCCAAAGTTCAGTATTTTCATGGCTTCTCCTCCCTTGTTCCTTTTGTTTTTTCAGAAATTACAGCCGGCTATTCAGAAATTACAGCCGGCTATAAAGATACAATTGCTGTAGGCGGAAAATTCTCCCGTCCGAACGACAGCTCTGCAGGACTTTGCCATCCGCTTTAACTCCGCATGGGAAATAAATTCAATCTCCACATCCGCAAAGAGGGATTGAAATTCCAGCAGCATATCCGGGTTTTTGTCCTTCATCTCCTCTGCCAGGTATATCCTGTCAAACACCATATTGGATTTCATCAATCTGCATACCTCAATCCAGGGAGGCTCCCCCTCCTTCCAGCCCAGATCCACCCGTTCCACGTCCTGCGGCACCGGGAAGCCGGCATCGCATACGCACAGCAGATCCGTATGCCCGGTTTCCCCCATGATTCTCATTAATTGCGGATTCAAGCATTCGCCTTTAAACAACTTTTTCAGTCCTTTCTGCCATTACAAATTTGGTAATATGCAAATTCCTCAATAGACGTAATTTCCGGCCGCATTGGCAAACACCTTCAGGTTTTCCGGCGGAACCTCGAAAAAGTGGTCGCTGGCCGAAAGAATGTAGCCGCCGTCTTTCCCGAACAATGTAAAAAGCCTTCCGACTTCCTCCTCGATCTGTATGGGAGTGCCCTTCTCCAGGATATTGAATTGGTCCATGCCTCCGATCAGAGCCAGATGAGGGTGCAGCTTATTGCAAATCAGCCGGGCATCGCTGTCCCGGAAGATATCTCCGCCTACTCCTGCCGGGGAAAGGGTCTCGGATACATCGCAATGATTGGCCAGAATACAGTCCAGGATTTTCGTCATGCCCCCGCAGGTATGATATACCACTTTATATCCCAGGCTGTGGAGTGCATCGTGCATAATCCTGTCAAAGGGCAAACAGAACTCCTCATGAATGGCGGGGGATATCACCGTATTGCTCGCTGCCCCGCCTCCGGTTTCGATCAGATCAAAAGGCAGCCCTTTCAGGTTCTCGTCAATGTAAGTCAGTTTTTGCTTCAATAAAATACATAGAAATTCCTTCACCCAATCCGGTTTGTCAAAGGTAGCCATGATCAGGTTCTCCACGCCGTACAATTCACAGGCATCCTGCCAGCAGCCGCCCTGTTTTCCGTATACAAAAGTCCGGAGGATTCCGCCGTCACCCAGTTCATCATATACCTGAACAGCATGTTCCCGTTTCAATTTCGGAATCGGACGATACTTCTGCAACAGAGTAATGTCCTCATCCTTTTTGATCAGATGATCCGTAACCCACGTGGTCATGGCGTTGGAGCCTTCCGAAGCGGTAAGGGTGCCTTCCGGCGTCTCGATGGTATAATGTGTGTCGCGTTCTTTTCCCTTTCGCTCCGTTGTCGCCGATATTCTCCAATCGGAGCTTTCCGGTTCCTCTGCTTCAAAGAAATTGATCGACGCATCCAAACCGCAAATGCGATTGGCTTCGATATCAGAGACGCCATTCATATATTTGTTCAAATGATAGGGCTGCCATTGATGAATTGTCACCGGCAGCCGGTCCGGTCTGCCCCTGTCCAGGGCAATCAGCATTCTTTCCTTTGATGTCACGGAGATTCCCCACCTTTCATAAAATAGTTGAAGATCAACCGATAACCTCTATCTCATAAACGGTAAAAGCAGATGATTCCGCACGGATTATGATACGATCTCTATATTTCCTCTCAATTTGGTTGAGTCCCGGCCGGACAGAGTGGGGCACACGGTCCACCATCAAGGTGCCCGCCTGATCCAGCCAGATAAGAAGGCAGTTTGCCGTTCTGCCCTTCAAATCAATCGTCAGGGTCCCATCGTCCAGACGAAAACCGGAACCGGCCGCCGCAATTCCGTCCGTCAGGGTGGAAGTGCTGTCCGGCATGGTAAAGGTCATATAGCGGCACTGCATATCCTCCAGGCCGAACCGTGTTCCGATATGCTCCGAGTCATGGCTGTAATCCGCGCAAATTCCCTGACAGAATACCTTGAGCCAGGCGGTCCCCCAGTCATAGTCCGACTTTTTTGTCTGCCCGTCCGTGTAAATGGCAAACGTTTCATCATAGCCGGCATGTCCGCCGATCCAACGGTAATAGTCTCCCATTGTCCTGGATCGGGCCGTTTCCGTCTGGCCGAGGGCCAGAGCATATTTTTTATTGCTCTGCCGCCCCTTTATTCCTGCCGGAATCGCCGTGATGCCCCCGGAAACGACTTTCTCCTCTGGTATAACCGTTTCAAACAGGCATTTCCGCAATTCTCCTTCGTCATTCATCGTATAGACCCTTGCAATCAGATCCCCCAAGGGATTACCGTTGCCGTTACATTCCTTTCGGAGTTTCACCTCAAAGCGGTCCAAGGTCAATGCATTTGGGACGGACGATGTACAGGCAATATCGGGCAAAGCAGCCGTATGAAATACCTGAAAGCCATAAATTGCCATACTATCTCCCGCAAAGATTGCCTTGACCGCCTCGGCAAGCACAGGGGGAAATTTGAGAACATTCCTGTGCTGCTTCAGATCATCCGCTTTCCGTATGGTAATCCACCTGTCGCCCTGCAGGCACTGGATGCTCAGTGACCTGGGAACCGTCTCATGGTTGGAATTTTCCGTTTCCGTCGTATTCTCATAGAACCAGATATCCATTCGGTCAATATACCGCTTTGTACCAAATTCCACACCATAGGATCCATTCGTCCGATAAACCACACGCGGCGTCGCATCTCCATACCATTGCCGGTCGCCGTATACCGGAGCCAAAGCATCTCCCTTGAGGACCATACCCTCGCAGATAACCTTCGGATATCCGGACACTGTGGAAGGCTTTGCCAATGAGGCATACTTCGGCTCAATCCTGTATTTCGGTACGATACAGAAAGCGTCCAGATAATAGTAGGTATAGCCTTCCTCCATACAATGGAAAGTCATTTTTATTCTGTTGATCCTGCCGACCTTTCCGGTTTCCTCTGCGGTAAATCCCTCGTCCAGGCGGAGTTTTACCCAGTTGTTGCGGCTCTCCGTATTGGAAAAGAGCCCGGCAAACCGGAAATTGGGCTTGAATTCCATATAATTCTGATCATCCTGATACAGACAGACGATCGGACTGACGATTTCCCCTTTCCAGTCCGGTTCCGTGTCGGTCAGGTAACGAAAATAGCCGCTCAGTGTCTTATCCCCGTCAAAGGGAAGGGAATCGACATCCCATTCGACGACATGATCCCTTCCTTTGTCGGCAGTTATCCTGAGGGAGCCTCCGCCGGTTACGGTCCACTCCTCATCGATATCCGCCGTATAAACTCCCCCGCTGCCGCTCAACTTTACCTTGTTGGGGAAAAGAGGCATGTAAGCGGCGTCTTCGCAGACATAAACATTCTGAAAATCCATGGCCGCCCGCTGTCCGTTGTCGCAGGTTACGCCAAGGCGATAGAATCCGCTTCGGTCATAGGTATGGGCAACGGTATTCCCGGTACATACGGTGCCATCTCCCAGATCCCATCGGATATTACGCGCATCTTTCACCGAGAAGGTAACCGGTTTTCCGGCAACGACCGGTCTGGAATCACAGACAATTTTCACCGGAGCCTGTTTTTCCGGCCCGCCCCTCAGATACCGGATATCGCTTACATTTCCGTCAAAGAAGAGTTCTTCTCCGTCATTGTCCCGGAATTCATTCTGCCCAAAGGTCAGAAACCGGGCATTTTTGATATATATACCATGTCCTTTGTAGGGCTTGCGGTCCCTGTTGCCAATGATCCGGTTGTTTTGGATGATCCAATGGAAGGATGGATAATCCTTTCTGTATCGGACGGCGATACCCGGACCCATATTATCATGGATATCATTGTCCTCCACAAGGTAGTGGCTGCCCGAACCGTTTACCACGGCAATTCCTGCGTTACCGAAAGCCTCCGGTGCGTTATGGTGCAGCTTTCCGTTAAAGGCAGCTTCATTTCCGATCAGGATCGTATTGTCGGAATTTCCAAGCCAGAATCCGTAACTGGAGTAATTGGCTTTGTTGCGGAGGTAGATGTTATTGTCCGCCCATGCCTCGATTGCATTGTTGTTAGCATAGGAACAGTCATTTTCCTCAAACAGGTTGTTGGTGGACATCCATCCGTTCAACACCCGTACGAACAAACCGTCTCCACCATGGGTCATATCATTTCTCCGGAAGACATTGAAGTTGGAACCGGACTCGATCAAAACGCAGGAGGAATCACGGGCATGGATTTCTCCGGGATCGATACGGATCCCATAGGAAAAATCATTCTCATGAATGGTATTGCAACTGGAGTTCCACAGCTTCAGCCCCGTATCCGACGTATGTGAGAAAGTATTGCCGGCAACGGTGTTGTGATCGGAATATCGCATGTTCAACGCATCCCACACATACATAGCCCTGCAGTTCCGGATCGTGGAATGATGGGTATGTTCCATCAGAATACCGCCATGGAAGCCATGATCATCCCAACCCCAGGCAGGATCGGTAAAGCACCCGGTAAAATCGCAGTTTTCCAGAATGATGTTATCGGAACGGACGATATGGGCTCCCATATCAAAGCCTTTGAAGTTGAGATTACGGATGATGACGTTTTTTCTGCCCGCTATCCGTATTCCGGTTCCAAAAAAGCCTAATGCCGCCGCATTGTCGGCCTTCTTCCGGCTTTCATAACCGAACTCCTCCGTATTTCCCGTATCGGCTCTTATCTCCGGTTTACCGTGCCCGCCGATCCATGTTGCACCGCATCCATCGATCGTTATACCATCCTGATCAATGACCAGGCCATCCTGATCAAAAAAATCATATTCCCCCGGGACAATACGAACGGATTCGGTAATATGCATTCCCGGAACGGGTATCATCTGTTTCATAGCGGAACCCTCCATTTATCTTGCTTAAACATAACATTCAGGTCGTTGCCTGTCTCTAAAAAGCGCCTCCCAGCCAGTCTGGAAGGCGCTTCGCAAGACAGAATTATTTCGCCAGATAGCGGTCGGTTGCAGCCTGATTGATTTTGATCAGATCCTGTACATGATAGCTGTCCAGTTCTTTCAGATATTCCTCCCAATCGGTCTCCACGTTCTTTTCACCGGTGATGAAACGGTCTCTCCAGCTGTCCTTGATGGTAGCCAGATCGGTGGAATATTGGGTATTGGTCTCCTGCTCTTCCGGCGTAAATGCAATAAAGGGTTCCGCTGCTCCGGAAATATCGGTTTTCGCCCAGGTTTCCCTGCATTGCAGCGTGAATTCATCCGCCAACGCCATAGATGCTTCCGGACTTTGGATGCCGATAAAGGTCGGGGATGCATATTTGGACAACGCGGTGCTCGGTTCCATTTCGGGATCTTTCATGACTGCGTCGGTATAAACCTTCTTATCTCCTTCGGCCGTATAGGAAACTCCTTCCACGCCCCAGTTCAGCAGGTCGTTGCCCTCTTCGGTGAAGAAGAAGTCAAACCACTTCAACAGCCTCTCCGGATCTTCACAGTCCTTGGATACTGCCAGTCCATACGGCTGTACATAACGTTTGTAAGCGGAAGAATAGTTCACGCTCTTGCCGTTATAATACATGTATTCCATAGGGGTCCATTTGATATCCAGACCGTTTGCGGCGCCATCCTTGACCATGGTTCCCAGAACAGCCGGATTATCGACATACAGTCCGACCCTGTTCTCCATAGCCTTCTTCATATAGATATCGCTGTCCCCGGAGAAATAGTCGGGATCGATCAGGTTATTGGAATACAGTTTGTTCATCCATTTCAGCCATTCTTTATAGTTGTCGGTAACAGGACCATATACAACCGTCTTTCCATCCTCCGTAAAATGAAAACCGTCGGTAGTCCCGAAAGCGAAAGCGGATTTGTTGAACTGAGCCGGATAGCCGGTGACAAATTCGTCCTTTTCGCCGTTGCCGTTGGCATCCTGCTCACGGAAGGTATTCAGTGCATCAAAGAGCTCATCCGGCGTCTTGGGAACAGACAGCTGGAATTTATCCAGCCAGTCCTGACGAATGGCAAAGCCTTCTCCGGCAAGCAGGGACAAGTCGGTCGTCAGCCAGGGTACCAGATATACGCTTCCGTCGTCGCGGACCAACTGTTTTTCCACGAGAGGATCGGATTCGATCAGACTCAGCAGGTTGGGAGCGGAGCTCTTGATATAGGGCATGATATCGACGATCAGGCCGTCGCCGCCGTATTGCCCCTGACGGACCGGGTTCCAGGCATAATAGATCGCATCCGGGATATCACCGGAAGCCATAACCAGGTCGAATGTTGTGCTGTCGGATTCCATAACCCACTCAATTTGCGTATTCGTGATTTTTTCCGCTTCCTGGAAGCAAGCTACGTCGTTGAGGTCCTTTGCGCCCCAGGCTTCGGTGGCACCGGGCCAGGTCCAGATGCTGAAAGTAGCGGGTTCCCATTCGCTTTCTTCGGGTGTCTCCGTATCTTCGCCGCCGGCAGTGCCCGTAGGACCCGGTGTCGCGGTAGGTTGTGCATTGTTGCCGGAATCACCGGATGAACAGGCTGTAAAAGCCAGAATGCAAAGGATGACTGCCAGCAGCAATGAAATTTTTCTAGTCATTTCTTTCCCTCCTAAATTATAGATTTCGCGTTTTGCTTATCAAAACATAAGATCCGCTTGATGCAGCCGTCGATGTTTCCGCTTCCCCCTGGCGACATACGAAGGCCCGGCACAAGCTTTTCTTATGGTCTGAACAACTGAAAAATCAGCCTTTCAGGGAACCGATCATGATGCCTTTTACAAAATACCTCTGGATAAACGGATAAACCAACAGGATCGGTACGGTTGCAACGATTACGGTAGCATATTTGAGACCTTTGAACACAATCTGTTTTTCCGCACCGCTGATATAACCAAGATCAAATTCGTTCAGCCGCGCCCCGGTGATCAGGATCCTCCGCAGTACCAACTGCAGCGGAAAGAGTTCCTGATTGCGGATATAGATGGAAGCACTGAACCATGCATTCCAATGGCCTACCGCATAGAACAGGATCATGACCGCCATGATGGGAGTGGAAACCGGGATAATGATGCGGAATAAAATATGAAAATCATTGGCACCGTCAATCAGTGCGGATTCTTCCAGGCTGTCCGGAATTCCCATGAAATAGGTCCTCATCATGATCACATTCCAGGTAGACACCGCGCCGGGCAGGATAACCGCCCATAAAGAGTCATACAGGCCAAGCTGCCGGACCAGCAGGTAGGACGGGATCAGCCCGCCGCCAAAGAACATGGTAACGGTCAGCATCAGCATCATGTACTTTCTTCCCATCAACCATTTGCGGGAAAGGGCATAAGCGCCGAATACCGTCATGATCATGTTCAGAGAGGTACCTACCGCAACCAGGAACAGGGTGTTCTTATAACCCGACAATATCATGGGATTCTTGAAAACCAATTGATAAGATTCCAGATTGATCCCCTCCGGCCAGATAAGCATGGCCCCCTTGGAGGAAATAGCCGCCGAGCTGCTTATGGACGATACGAATATGTTCCAGAAAGGATACAGGGTAACCAATATCAGCAGAACCATTACCGTATAGTTGAGAATATCAAATATCCAGTCCACCGGCTTACGTTTATATATCATTTTATCACTCCCCCTACCACAAACTGGTTTCCGAAACCTTTGCCGCAAACTTGTTTACAAATACCAGCAGCAGAAAGTTGATAACCGTGCTGAAGAGGCTGACTGCCGTGGAAAGGCTGTATTTTGCCTCCTCCAGACCGGTCCGATACATATAGGTACCGATGGTATCCGCGACTCCATAGGTCAACGGCTGGTACAACAGGATCAGCTTTTCGAATCCACTGCTCATCAATCCCCCTACCGCAAAGATCAGCATGATGGTAATGGTCGGTGCGATACCCGGAAGGGTAATGCTGATCATCTTGCGGAACCGGCCGGCGCCGTCGATTTCAGCGGCCTCATACAGGCCCGGATCAATACTGGCAAGGTTGGAAAGATAGAGTATGGAACCCCAGCCGATCCCCTGCCAGATGCCGGATAATACATAGATAGGTCTGAAATACTTAGCCTCATTCAGATATACGATCGGCTTGAAAGATGACGGGTCGCCGCCTGCCATCTCATAAAAATAAGCACGTATCGTATTGATCAGTCCTTCGGACGATACGATATCCTTAACGATCCCGATGATGACTACCATAGCCACAAAGTGTGGCAGATAAGAAACCGTCTGTACGGTTTTCTTGAACCAGCTGCACCGGATTTCATTCAGCAGCAGGGCTAAGATGATCGGAGCCGGAAAGCCGAATGCCAGTTCCCACAAATTCAAAACGATGGTATTTTTGATCACCTTGAAAGCGATAGGACTGGAGAAAAAGCTCCTGAAGTGCTTGAATCCCACCCATTCCGCATTTTCAAAGAAATCCATGCCGGGCCGGAAATCCTGAAAAGCGATTACGATACCGTACATCGGCAGGTAACAGAAGATCAGATAGTAAAGAAAGACGGGCAGAAACATCAAATATACATATTTTCCCTTACGCAAGCCCCTTTTGAAATCCTGAAACGTGAATTTTTTCTTGTGTGCAACGGTATTCTTTGTCTGCGTTTCTTCCTCAGCTTGACTCATCAAATTTCCCCCCATGGCAGATTTCATTTTATCGGAACGGACTATGAATGAATGATCCAATGCATATAAGATAATACGTTTTATCATGATATTTTATTCTTCCGGCCACCACTATTTATGGTATATATCATAGCTTTCTTTGGTGAATCTGTCAATACGTTTTGTGCAGGTTTTCGAAAACAATTTCATAGGCTGATAAAACATTTTATCTGCCTGATCACAGCACCATCCATTATCTTGCCGCCTTGCCGTTTCCCCCGGTCAGGTACTCCAATACGGATTGGAACAGCCATCTGCCGAAGGTATTGTATTTCAGGAACATGGGCTGTTTGCCCAGTCCTCCCTCAAACCGAAGGGTAGTGGCAAGGATAGTTCCGCTGCCCATGCAGATCTCCGACATATAATCCGTTGCGGTCCATTCCCGGCAGTCATACCGCCTGATGATTGGGGTAATCCGGTCCGCTGCAATGCCAATCGTATCAAATTCAAAAGTGTCCAATGCCGTATCGGTGGTCAGGCTATAGAACCGCAGATCGTCCATCCAGGTCTGGTACGCAATACCCTTCAGCACGGGATGATCATAACTCCGGATCATGCCTTCCCTCCAAAAGGCCACTTTTGTGCTGGGCAGCCAGCCCTTGCCCCGCTGTATGAAGAATACCTTCCCGCCTCCGGATGCGTATTTCCTTATTTCAGGCGTCAGCCGGGAGGTGACGACCAGGTCTGCCCCATGCACTTCCTGCCCGTCTCCCAGTTCGAAGGTATCATACAGACCTTCCAGGCCGGAAAACACATTGGCCGGGTCATACCGGCCAATTACCCTGGCGGATTTCCCAACGGTCGGATAAACGAACACAGGCCATTGGTTCACAACTGTCCCGGATCCGGCATTCATTTCCACCCTCAGAATACAGGTTCGGGGTTTTCTGACTTCCGGGAGAGTCATACTGATATATCCCAGTTCCTTTACTTCTCCCGGTCGGAAGGTTTGATTCGTCATCACGTTATGTCCCGCAATGACTTCCTGATCAGACGACAGTTCCCATTTCATCGCGGGGTTTTCCATAACCGTGCCGGAATAATTGGACAGAATGATGTGCAGGCCATAATAAGCCCCGCTGAAAAAGCTGAACCGCTCCTTATAGAACACCCTGTCGGCATTGATCCATATCCGGGTCAGATCCCAGGCAGGCACAAGCACGATATCGGAATTGAACCGCCGTACCTCCTCCTCCGGAAATTTGGGCCGCATAAGATCGTCAAACATACCGCTGGTGGCAATCGGCACATCCCGGATACTGGTGATATTGTAACCGCAGATTTCACGGAAGGACCGTGTCATCTCCAGGGTCATTTTCCGATGGACCATGCTGTGGTTGACGGACAATAGCCGGATCCGGTCAAAATCCTGCCGGATGCCATATCGGAGCATCCGCGCATCATGCAGGTCCGCCCGGAAATCCCCTTTCAGGCAGCTGACCGGATTTCTCGAGGCATCCTTCTGCTCCCACAGGAGAGTTTTCACTTTCTTATCCTCCCGGATAACCTTCAGGTCACGCATGGTATCGCTGTCGCAGAATTCACCGAACATCCATGGCCGGTTGTTGCGCCAGGAAGGGGTGAAGGTCTCGATGAGATGTTCCATATGGTTGATATCGCCATAGAAATGGTAATCGGAAAAGTCTGCATAATCCACCGGCAGACCTCCGTAGCACTCTCCGGAACCGGAATTGTCCCGGACCAGGGCGCTGCTTTTCGCTTTGGCAAGCCGGTACATCTCCTCCAGCAGGCGGCTGCTGATTTTGTTATCCAGCTCGCAGCCCAGACTCAGCAGGACCACGGAAGGATGACCTGCGATCTGTTCCAATATCAGAGGATATTCCCTTTTGATCCTGTCAAACAGCTCGCCGGTTACCTCCGGAATCCACAGCGGCAGCTCGATCCACAGAAGAATGCCGTTTCTATCCGCCAAATCGAAGTATTCCTTCCGGGGAATATAAAGGCAATGCTTGATCATGTTGAAGCCATAGGCCTTTATTTTGTCGATCTCGCTCTGTATGACCTCCGAAGGAGGATTGGGAATAATCGCATCGTCATAATAACCCCAATGCAGTATGCCTCTTGGATACACGGGCTTTCCGTTCAGCAGGATCTGTGTTCCTTCTGACCGGATTCCCCGGAACCCGAATCGTTTCTCCTCCAATCGGATCATGCTGCCGCAGGAAGCGGTGATCCGGCAGGTATACAGATTGGGATTTTCTGTATCCCACAGTAAGGGGCTCTCTACTTTGCCTTTCAGTTGACACTTGTATTCTCCGGCTTCTCCCGCCCGGATGGCTTCCCGAAGACCGCAGACCTTATCCCCGCCAGGCGACAGAATGTCAGCGGTAAGCTCAATGGATTCCTCAAGCTTATCAAATGTTTCCAGGACCACATTGACTGCCAGACTGCCGTTCATGGACCCTGTTGCGTAACAGGACGGTATGCAGAAAGCTTCGTGTATCTCGATACAGACATCGTCCCAGATGCCGCCGAAAGTACATAACACATCGGGCAGGAATCCCGAAAGGACCTGCCGGACCGGAAACCTGTCATCGCTTCTGTAGCCCGGCTTGGTAATGTTCAACTCAATGATATTGGGTCCCGGCTTGACGAAGGGAGTGATATCCAGCCGGAATTCCTCCCACATTCCCTCATGAGAGCCTGCCTGGCAGCCATTTACGAAAACATCGCAGTAATAGCTGACTCCATCGAAGGATAACAGATAGGTTTTCGCATCTTCCTTCTCCAGGGCGACCTCTTTCCTGTAATGAACGGCTTCCCCGATATCTTTTTCTTCCACATAGGTATCCCAGCATCCGGGCACCCGAATCTGCAGGCTTCTTTGGTCCGGCAGAGTACATGTCCAGGTGCCGTTCAGGTCGATTCTTGTCATATCCCATTTCCCGCCTTATTATTCGAATTCGTAGGTTTCTATCTGTGAAGGTTCCATCGTAATCGTCAGACTGCCGGAGTTCGGCCCCAGCTGCCGGATCCTTTCTTCCTTCAGATTGGTTTCATATACTGCCGTTATCTGTTCCGGAAGCCTGAGAACAGCCTGTACCGGCCGATCGGCTATGCTGAAAATACGAAGGAGGATGCCCTTCCCCTGATCCGAGGGCTTCACCGCCGATATCCGCAGCCCGGATGGCAGCTGCGAGAGGAAAGCCAGGGGGTTTTGCGCACAGACGGCCCCGCCCCGGCTGTCCCGAAGCTGTTGTACCATCATGTTGTGTATCCTTCTGTCACAGAGCGGATATGCGTTGCTTTGCCTCCAGTCCCCTTCATGGTACAGGATGCTGTAATCGAATTCATGCCTTCCGGGGCATTGGGCATCCGGCGTCTCAATGGTCCAGCCTCCGTTCCCCACCCGGGTCAGAAGGTCCGTCCGGGACAACCAGCCGACACAGCGCAGCAGGGTCAGCCTGACAAAGGACTGCCCGTCCACATTTTCCGCTTCAAACTCCGTCAGTCCCAAAGATGCCAGACTCAAACCATAATCCTTGCTGCCCACATCTGCAAATCCATGAGTAGGATGGGTCGACTGGGGATATTCCACCCAGTTTTCCGGAACAACCAGACCGATATCCCTTTCTGTTACGGCAAAAGCACCGGATGCGCTGCTCTTTCGCGCCAGGACCCCGGCCGGAAATTCCACCTGGAGACGGTGATCCTTCGCCCGGTTGTTCATCATGGTATGGAAGTCGATCCGATTCGTTCCCTGATGCAGGGTTACGTCTATTTCGATATCCGATGGGGCCATGACTTCGCTTCTGTTCCTGCGATCTTCCGTCAGCTGCTGTGGAAGTTCCAGTACGCCTTGTATCCGCAATATGGAACTTAAGTTTCCCTTTTTCTCTGCTGTTATGGAGATATGGTCCGCTTTCAGAGTATAAACCCGGTCATGCAGCGGCCAGGAGTAGGTATACTCATCTCCGGCGTCCCCCTTGTCGATTATCTTATGGACCCCGGTATGGAGCCTGCCCGTTTTTTTATCCAATACATCCAGGGCAGCGGTTTTCTTATTGAAGGTGATTCGGTAGAATTCATTTTCTATCCGGTTCCGTTTTGCATCGCATGTACAATTTTCACGGATATCAAGTGCCTCATGGTCCGGGTCGGCTGTCTGGTAATCTACGCAACCCGTGCCGCTTTGATTCTCCCCCGAACCGGCTTTATATACACGAATCAGATGCATACCATAATCAAAAGGAGGCAGCAGCAGGCCGGCCTTTATCCGGTTGACCTTGTAGATCTCCGGCAGGGTTTCATCCTGCAGATGCCTGTAATAGGCCTTTCCCGCCGAAAGAACGATATGGGGGATTTCACGGCCATATTCATCCCGGAATAATAAACCGGAAGGAGGATCCGGATGTCTGATCCTGTCTTCATAGTCCACAATAGCCGATTTATTGTAATCTACTTCCTGTACTAAAGCAGGATCGATGTCCACCTCGATTTCCACATAATCCTGCAGTCTGTCCTGAGTGGGTTCAAATACCAACAGCTGTGCGTCTGCCGCAGCCCTTTCCGATGTGACCAGCTTCTGTTCCAGCTCCTTTACGCCATAATCCAACAGTTCCTCTTCCAGTTGCCCGACACAGTCGAACCGGGTGAACATTTCCCTGTGGACTTCATCCACGCTGCAGCCGCATATGCTGTCATGGGGATGATTCTCCAATATCCTTTTCCAGATGTAGTTGCTGTAGCCTCCGAACTGCGTCCCGATGCCAAGCATCTGCTCCAGGGCTTTGATGGGCTCCAGATATCGTTCCATCTTCTTTTGTACAATATGGTTGCGCTGCTTGATTTCCATCCTGGTGGATAGGGTGCCGCCCAACAGCAGGGAACGGTCGCCATAGCGGAATTCACCGGAAAAAGTTTCCGCTTCGGGGAGTCGGCTCCTCACATCCCGAATATAATCCGGCATGGTGGACAGCCTGATATGATAGTTTTTCCGGGTTTCCCGGTTGAAACGGTTTACAATCTCCACGATATCATCCTGTGCGATGATATGATCCGAGCCGTTCATCAGAAGGACAACATCCGTCAGGGATCTCTCGCGCAGGGATCGGATCATATTCTCCAACCGCCCGATCGTCTTGTCATCCTTCTTTAATCTCGCGCTGTTGCCATAGCCTGCCGGCATATGGATGCACAGCACCTTAGACCCGCTATACGGCGACTGCCAGTAAAATTCACTGTGCCGTACGGCGTTGGAGGTACCGCGCCAGAATACCATCGTATCCATGCCGAGGCCTTGCGCGATCTGGGGCATCTGCTCCGGATGGCCAAAAGAATCGGGTAAATAGGCAACATTCATATAGCCGCCATATCGGGCGGATACTCTTGCCCCCATTCTGTAATTGCGGATAAGAGCCTCCCCGCTGACCAAAAGCTCATCAGGCAGGATATACCAAGGCCCGCACAGCACTTTACCGCTGTTCAGGGCGGATTTCAGCCGCTCTGTGTTTTCCGGCCGGATCTGCAGATAATCCTCCAGAACAATGGTCTGTCCGTCCAGCATAAAGGATACATACCCGGGCGATGCGTCAACAATATCCAATATCCGGTCTATCAGCCTTACCAGCTTGGTCCGGAAGACCTCCCTGGTCAGATACCATTCCCGGTCCCAGTGAGTATGGCAGATCATATGAGCCGTTGTTTTCTCCATCTTGCCTTACACATCCCCTTGTCAGACTTGTGTATGCCATCCCATTCAGGCATGCTCATCAGATAATACGTTTTATCAATTAGTTTCTTCATTTGCCGTTACTTCTTCGCTTATGGTTTATATGGTATCCAATTTTATGAAGTATGTCAATAATCATTCCGTAATTTTGTATAAACAATTTCTATGGACAATACTATATATAGAGATGAATGGAAGTGGAGATAAAACATTTTATCATAAATCATTGAATCTTTGCGTATGTTATGTTAGGATTAAATTATGCAATTTAACAGCAAGAGGTGTGCATATGGCCTATACAATCCGAGATATTGCCAAAGAAGTCGGTGTCTCCATCACAACGGTATCCCTGGTCCTGAACAACAAGAAATGCAGGGTATCCCAGGAAACAAGGGACAGGATCCTGGAAACTGCCAGGAACTTCAATTATAATCCGAACTCCTCCGCGAGGGCTTTAGTGACAAAGAAAACGCAGACCCTGGGACTGATTATCCCCGATATCAGCAACCCGTTCTTTTCCGAGCTGGCCATGGCCATTGAAACGGAAGCGCAGGAGCAGAACTATTCCATTATATTCTGCAATTCCAGCCAGAAGGGGGAAAAAGATGTCAGCAATCTGTCCCTGTTGATCGGAAAACAGATAGACGGCCTGATCATAACCACATCTCTCAGTAATTCCGACATGGAACACATTCACCAGTTCAACCGCATTGTATATGAAAGCAAAATACCGGTAGTTGCCGTAGACAGACAGATTCCACAGAAAAACTATGATTATGTCTCCATTGATCATATGGAGGGTGGATTCCTTGCTACCCGGCATTTGCTGGAGTTGGGCCACAGAAAAATCGGGTGCATCACCGGTCCGCTGGATTCCACAAGCGCAAAGGAAAGATACAATGGATATATCAATGCGTTGGGCATGTTTGGCATCCAATTGGATGAAAGCCTTGTTTACCATGGAGATTATCAGATGGGTACCGGCCTGAAGGGTGCGGAAATACTCATCGGCAGAGGAGTCAGCGCCATATTTGCCTGCAACGATATGATGGCGTGCGGCGCATGCCGGCAGGCACGGCTGATGGGCAGGGCCGTCGGCAGGGATCTGTCGATTATCGGATATGACGATATCCCTCTCTGTGAGATTTTGGAACAGCCTCTGACCACGATTGCCCAGCCGATTTCCATTATGGGTAAAAACGCTTGCCGGCTGCTGATCGAGCTGATCCATGAGCCTCAGCGCAAAATCCAGAATATCCGGTTCCTGCCCACCCTGATTGTGCGTAACACCACGGCCAGGTATCAACCGGAGCAGGAAAATCCGCAGTCGGAATCCCGGAATTGAGGGCTCAATGGACCCCGCTGCAAACTCATTATACCGCATTGAGCTGCGCATAGTATCCGCCCAGCTCCATCAGGGTTTCATGATTGCCCGATTCGACGATGCGGCCTTTCCGGATCAGGAATATCATATCGGCATTCCGGATCGTGGACAGCCGGTGGGCAATAATCAGTGTGGTACGGTCCGCCGAGATGTTCTCAATGGATTTCTGGATCAGCTTTTCCGTCTTGGTGTCGATATTGGCGGTGGCTTCATCCAGTACGAAAATGGACGGATCATGGGCGATGGTACGGGCAAATGCCAGCAACTGCCTTTGGCCTGCGGAGAAGGTGCTCCCTCTTTCCGTCACGATCTCATCCATCTTGTGAGGCAGTTCCCTGATAAAAGCATCTGCACAGGACAACTTCAGGGCATTTTCCACCACCTCGTCGGAGATATCGGAATTCAGCGTAATATTCTCCCGGATGCTGCCCGAAAAGAGGAACACATCCTGCAGTACGACGGAAATGTTACGCCGCAGGTCCTTCAGATTGATGTCATTGATATTGATGCCGTCAATCCGAATTTCCCCCTTCTGGATCTTATAAAAGCGGGAGATCAGATTGATGATGGTGGTTTTACCGGAACCGGTAGCCCCGACAAAGGCTGCCGTCTGCCCTTTCTTTATTTGAAAGCTGACATCCTTCAGCACCCATTCTCCTTCGTTATAGGCAAACCATACATGCCTGAACTCAATTTCTCCCTGCAGCCTTCCCACATGCCTGCCGGAATCATAATCCTCCAGACTGTCCGCCTGGTCCAACAGCTCAAAGATCCGATCCGCGGAGACCGCCGCAGACTGAATGGTATTGTATTTCTCAGCCAGATCGTTGATCGGAGCAAAAAACTGCTTTATATAATTTGTAAAGGCATAAAGGACTCCGATATCCAACGTCTGATTCATGATCCGTCCCATACCGTACCACACAAGCAAGGCAATCGCCAGCGAATTGAATATCTCAACAGCCGGCCGCAGGGCACTGTTCAGCGTCAGACGCGTCAGGGACGCTTTATAGTATTTGTCGTTCAGCTCCTGAAATTCCCCCTGTTTTTCCTGCTGCATATTAAAGATCTGCACCAGCTTCATACCGGATATATTTTCTGCAAAAAAACCGTTGATCTGGCCGGTCAGCCTCTTGATCACCACAAAATTGGCTTTCATCTTCTTTTTTATGATATTGGTGATCAGAACAATGAAGGGAATGACGGTAAATCCGATCAGGGAAAGCTGAGGATCGATGTCCACCATGATGACGACGATTCCGATCAGAAGGAAAACATCCTTGAACAGGTCGATCAGGACATCCGTAAACATTGTGCTCAATTCTTCCACATCGTTGGTGGCCCTGGTGATCAACCGGCCGGAGGAATAGCGGTCCAGAAGGGACAGGGGCATACGCTGGATATGGGAAAACACCGTTCTGCGCAGATTGGCTATGATATTCTGACTGGCATAGGTCATAACATTGACCTGCACCACCGTAAGGACGGAGCTTGCCGCGATCAGCAGCATATAAAGGACGCCCATTGCCGGGATGGAATAAAGCCCGTGCTCCGGTTTTCCGGCAACCAGAAAGTCGTCGATAACCGTTTTCATGACCAACGGTTTGTACAGATCGGCTGCATTGACCGCCACGACGCACAATACACAAGCCAGAATGATTTTCCAGTAAGTCTTGCTCATTTCCAGGACACGCAGCAGGCTATGACGCTTCATTTTCCATATTCTCCTTTTGCTCATGCTCATATTGTTCCCGGTACAACTCCCGGTACAACCCTTCCTGACGGACCAGCTCCTCATGGGTCCCTCTCTCAATGATACGGCCATGATCCAGGACGACGATTTCGTCCGCATGCTTCAAGGCGGAAATACGGTGGGCAATGAGTATGCCGGTATGGCCCTTCATCACCTGCTCCAGATTCTTCAGAATCGATTCCTCCGTCTGGGTATCGACAGCGGACAGCGCATCGTCCAGAATATAGATCGCCGGATGCTTGATGATCGCCCTGGCTATGGAGATCCGTTGCTTCTGCCCGCCGGACAGGTTCACCCCTCTCTCCCCGATCCGGGTCTCGAACTTTTCCGGGAATTCCATAATGGCCTGATAGATCATGCTGGATCTGGTTGCATTCTCAATATCATCTTCCGTATACTGATCATTGAAGTAACGGACATTTTCATATATGCTGGCGGAAAAAAGGAAATTGTCCTGGGGAACATATCCGATGTTCGCCCGAAGCTCTTCCAGGGAATAATCGTTGATGTCCTTTCCGTCGATGAGGATCTTTCCGGGCTCCACATTATAAAGCTTAAGCAGGAGGTTGACCAGTGTGGTCTTGCCACTGCCGGTCCTGCCGATAATACCCAGTGTTTTTCCCTTCCTCAGGTTGATCTGGATATTCTCCAGGGCATATTCCGTCTGATTGGGGTAACGGAAGGACAAATCCCGGATTTCAATGTTTCCTTCCAACTTCTCGATTTGATTGGCAGGAGGCAAAATCTCATCCCGTATCTCCGGCTCCACACTGAAAATTTCACCGAGGCGCTTATAGGAAGCCATACCCCTCTGAAAGAGGTTGATGATCCGGCCGATGGAAATCACCGGATTCATGATCAGGATCAGGTATCCGTTGAATGCGACAAAATCGCCGAGGGTTATCTCGTTCGCCCGGACAAGAAAACTTCCGTAGATCAGGTTGATCATGAAACTGACGCCGAAAAAGATCTGGATGATTGGAGTCAGGAGGGAAGAGATCCTTACCATATCGATGTTGGACTGTTTCATCCGGTCGTTGAGCAGGTCGAACCGGCCGACTTCATCTTCTTCCTGAACGTAGGTCTTGATCACGCGGATACCCGAAATGTTTTCCTGTATCCGGTCGGAAATGGTTGCAAAGTTCTTTTGCACTGCCCGGAATCTTTTCTGGATGGTATCCCCCATTCGTACGATGACGAAGACAATGACAGGAATCGGAAGCAATGCAAGGACGGTCAGTTTGGGATGTACCGCCTTTGCCATGGTGAAAACAGAAATCAGACCCAAACCAAGGCCATTGAGTATGAGAGATACGCCCGGGCCGAAGCTCTGCCGGACCGCGCCGATATCATTGATGGCATAGGCCATCAGATCACCGGTCTTCCTGTTGTTGTAGAAATTGACGGACATCTGCTGCAGATGCCGGAACAGCTTCATCCGCAGAAAACATTCCATGTTGCGGGCATTCCCCATAATAAAGTACCGCCAGACAAATCGGGTGGCAAAGGTACCCAGCGCAACAAGAAGAATCCGGCCGATGTACCGCAGGACCTGCCGCTGGTCAATGACGGGGACATCCAGCAAATCAATGATGATACCCAGATATTTTGGCGACAATGTCTCAATGTAAACGCACAACAACAGGAAAATCGTACCCCACAGATAATTTGTCCAGTACTTCTTCAGAAATTCCGATACAATTTTGTTTCTCATGTGGACAATCCTCGAACCCCTTCATCTCATTCTCCCGGTAAAATCAACAAGGATCCACCGGTTTGCTTATGCAAAGCAAATTCATTATAGCATAGTTATACGTATAAGTGAATCCCTTTTTAAAAAAGGACAAAAGATAGCTTTGTCCTTTTTCTTGTCTTTACGGCGCAGCGTTTCATTCTTTTTCGTTTTCCAAAACCACAGACGCTGCCCCGACAACCCCGGAGCACCAAGGCGAAAAACGCAGGATCTCTTTGATATGATTTTTCAGTCCGTCCGTCGGTACAGCCGCCAGGATAACATTTGACAGCAGATCCCTGGCCTGGGATACGCCGCCGCCGATGATGATTGCTTCCGGATCCAGCAGTCGTACCAGGGAGACAAGAGTCAATGCGAGATACTTCCCGACCTCTTCCATTACTCCCATAGCCAGCCGGTCACCGGATCCGGCGGCATTGACGACTCCCTCGGAAGAAATAATCTTTTCCATAGCCAGGTTGTCGCACATGGAGCTCTTGCCGCCTCCCTTTAGCCTTGCAATCGCATGTCGCGCTATGGAATTTCCGGACGCCAGGGTCTCCAGACACCCGGGCGTACCGCATACGCAGGTCTCGCCATCGGGCTGAGCAATCATATGTCCGATTTCGCCGGCATTCCCCTTTCCAAGATACAACTTGCCGTTAAAGATGAGGCCTCCTCCTATGCCTGTACCGATAGCAAGATAAACAAAATGCTGCAGGCCTTTGCCGCAGCCGAACCATTTCTCGCCCAAGGTACCGGCATTCGTGTCATTTTCCACATGGGAAGACCAGTTGAATCGCCCGTGGATATAATCCGAAATGGGCATATGGTTAAGATTGAGATTGCCCGCTGTCAGAGCGATCCCTTTTTCCCTGTCCACAAAACCCGGAATGCCTACGCCGATTCCCGTTACTTTCCCCGGAGCCTCCTTCAGCAACGGCTCCATTAAATCGCCCATGGCGTTCAGAATGCTTTCATTCCCATCCTTCGGGGTGGCAGTCTTTCCGGAAGAAACCACTTCGCCGCCGGCCCGGTCGACCAGCCCGGCAGCGATTTTGGTTCCTCCTATATCTACGCCCAGAATCAGCTCTTTTGAACCTTCGTTTTGCATCGGCTCACCCTCCTGTAAGCTGTTTGTCCTCCGACAATACACATGGATACACGGCCTTCCTTGTCCAGCAGGGTAATATCGGCGTCCTTCCCCGGATCCAGCGTGCCCTTCCGGTTTGCTATGCCGGCAACCCTGGCGGGAACGGTACTGGACATAATGGCGGCTTCCCTTGCGCTCCTCCCAAGTATCTTGCGAACGGTGCGGACATTATGGTCAAAGGGCCAGATACTGCCGGCCAATGTACCGTCCGTCTCATTCGTAAAGCCTGCCCGCCGGACAACACCGTCCTTTACCTCAAAATCTCCATATACTCCGTCTTCCAACCCCACCCATTGGGTGTTGTCCGTAATCATTGCCACTTTCTCGACGCCCTTGCAACGAAGAAGGATCTCCATAGCCGGGGGACTGACGTGATACCCGTCTGCTATGAGCTCTGCCGTCAGCGCATCGCAGGTCAAAACGGCACCCACTACGCCAGGTTTTCTATGGTGCAGGCCGCTCATCACATTATAAGTATGGGTAACGTGGCGGATCCCGGCGTCAACGGCCGCCATCATCTGTTCATAGGTAGCCTTGCTGTGGGCAACGGCTGCCGTAACCCCGGTCCGGACCATTTCCCGGATGACCGGTATTGCCCCCTCCAGCTCGGGAGCCAGCCCCATCAGTCGGAAATATCCTTCCCCGGCCGCCAGCATCTCCTCATACTCTTTCAAGCTGGGCAGTCTGGGTTCCTCATGAGGTGTACCCGGAATATTCTTCGGTGCAAGATATGGGCCTTCCATATGGATGCCGATAATCTCCGAGCCGCTGAAACGGCTCTTTATCGCCGACACCACATACTTCATCGCCTCCACACTGTTTACGGTGGGCAGCCAGGAAGTGGTCCCGCAGGACGGTAGATGTTCGCAAAGCTTCTTTATCGCATCGACTCCCTCCGATGCTCGGACGCCAACCCCGCCGTGAATGTGCAGGTCAATGAATCCAGGTATCATGGTAAGCCCGGATACATCGATCCGTTCCATGCCGTCCGGTATAGGAGTGTTCTCCGGCCTGCCCACTGCCTGGATTTTATTTCCGGAAACAATCAGCACGCCGTTGTGATATTCCACATAGGGGGTAACAATGTCCGCTCCGGTGAATGCATATTCCTTCATCTTTAACAGCGCCTCCCAAATATTTTTTCTTTTCTTAGTCACTCACAAGCCGGACGATTGCCGGTTCGTCCTCGACGACTTCACTGAATCTGCCCACCTGAGGGTTGCGGAAGAAGTTATCGTTCGTATCGTCATTGGCGGTGGAAACTTCGCCGACCACGGCATATTCCGACTCCGACCAAAAGGCATGGCGGACTCCCCGGGTCAAGGTGACCCTTTCTCCCGAGTTCAGGATCAGAAGCCGGTCTGCCGGCAGCTCCCGTACTTCGCCATTGACTTGCAGGGAAACGGTTTTCTCATCGGAGAACAGTTGAACGGCAAGCCTGCCATAACGGCAGATAATATCCTCCTTCTTCCTGGCATGGTAATGATCCGGCGTAACCTGGTCTTTCTTTACATACATGATCTTTTCGCAATACTCTTTCTGCTCAGCAAGAATAACGGATGTAAGGCCTGTCCTTTGGAAATCCCCCAGACCGAAATCCGTTACATCCCATTTCGGATTGGGAGGCAAAAACCACTGGTGCCTGGCAAATGCCGCATCGGCTTCCTTCACTGCATGATTGATCTCTGATCTTTTCATACGTATCCTCCTTTCCGGGCTATTATCGATTGGGCTGCAACGCTCTCAACAGCGACAGAGCTTCCCATATCACGAGCATCCCGTGGTCGCTCCGCAATCCTCGCAGACCTTACAGGTGCCGTTCTTCCGCAGCCGCGTGCTGCCGCAGTTGGCGCAGGTTTCCCCATAGATCCTTTCTTCCCCGCCACGAACATCGGAGGAGACCGCGGCGTCTATGCCTTTTACGCCTTCTTCCGGTTCGTGTGAGGCGGCTGTAACCAAGTCGCGGGCGGACAGAACCGGCTCGCCGTCTTCCTCACCGGGTTTTACCTGGCACCGGGAGAAATCACCCAGTTCGATGTCGATAATTTTGCTGACCAGATCCGAAATGGAAGTGGCCGCCTTGATATAGGGATGCCTGCTGACAAAGCCCGACGGCTCATATTGCTGCCCTCTCAGGGTCCGGGAGATCTCCTGGGCCGGGATATGATACTGCAGCATGTTGGAGATCGCCTTGGACAGGGATGCCAGCAGCCCTTTCACCACGGTACCCTCTTTATCCGTGGAGATGAACAGCTCTGCGATCTTGCCGTTGGGATAGAAATTGACGGTGACATAAAGCTCGATATCCCCTATCTTGGCGCTGTGCGTAAATCCGGGTCTCCGGCCTCTTGCCTTTTCCCGGACGGGAATGTTCTGCCTGCTCGCCCTGGCGATTTCCAGCAATTCCTGATAGGTCATATCCTCCAGGTCCTTTTCGGATTTGGAGGCAATGTTGGAGGTCATGGGCTGGCTGGCCTTGGAGCCGTCCCGGTAGATGGCAATAGCTTTGGTGCCCGTAGTGTAAGCCAACAAGTGGATCCTTTCAATGTCCTTTACCGTAGCCGAGTTGGGCAGGTTTACCGTCTTGGAAACCGAACCGGAAATCATGGGAGTAATGGCGGATACCATCAATACATGCCCTTCCGGTGAGATGAAGCGCTTGCCGGTGCCGCACTTGCTGGCCGTATCAAAAACGGGATAATGCTTGGGTTTCAGATAAGGAGCACCCTCTATTTTGCCATCTATGATATTGCCCTTCGCATCCCTGCGCAGAATGTAGCTGACAATGGCGTCGATCTGCTCCTCCGGGTATCCCAGGTTCTTCAGAGCCGTCTCGATCACCGGATTCACCATTACCATGGAGTTGCCGCTGATAAGCTTTTTATAGATCACATGGGCATAGAAAGGCTCGACGGAAGTGGCGCCGCAGTCCATGGCAAAGGAAATGGTGCCGGTCGGTGCGACCACTGTTACCTGGGCATTACGGTATCCGAATTTCGTTCCGCTCTCATAGGCAAGATCCCATGAGCGCTTCAGGATATCGCTGATATTCCGGAAGCCCATGGCATCCAGCAATTTGTGGTCCACCTTCATGGGTTCATAGCTCAGGCCTTCGTATCCGTCGGCCCTTGCCCCGGCAACCCTGGAATGATTGCGGATCACCCGCAGCATATGCTCCGCGTTGAGACTGTATTTCTCAAAGGGGCTAAGCTTTTGCGCCATCAGGGAAGAGACATAATAGGAATATCCGGTCAGGATGCCCTGAATGGATGCAGCCAATGCCCGGGCTTCCCCGGAATCATACGGATATCCCGCCGCCATCAGCAGGGAAGCGAGATTCGCCGGCCCCAGACCGGTCGTCCGGAAATAATGGGATCGCAACGCGATCTGCTTTGTTGGGAACTGGCCCCAATGGATGGATGCTTCCAGCACCATCTGGACCAAAGCGACGGTATGGGTGAAATCATCCACCCGGAAGGATCCGGTCTCCGGATCATAAAAATGATACAGGTTGATGGATGCCAGATTGCATGCCGTATCATTCAGGAAAGCATATTCGCTGCAGGGATTGGTTGCATTGATCTGGTTGTGCTTGGCCCATACCTGGCCGTCCTCTCCCGCAGGGCAGGTATGCCATTCATTGAACCTGCCGTGGAACTGCAGCCCGGGATCCGCACAGCTGTATGCGGATTGGTTGATCGCATCCCAAAGTTCCCCAACGGGGATCTCCCTGTCCACAGAGGAGTCCACCCTGCCCCGGAGGGAAATGGTCGCACCGGGATCCTTGTCCAGGTTCAAAATCCTGGTCATGGTGTCGTCGGACAACCGGACGGAATTGTTGCCGTTCTGGCCGGACACGGTACTGTAGGCTTCTCCGTTGAAATCCGTCTCATAGCCCATCTTGCCCAGTGCCCGGACCTTGTCCTCCTCCTTTGCCTTCCAGGTAACAAACTTCAAGATATCTGGATGATCATCGTCGACGATAACCATTTTGGCGGCACGGCGCGTCGTGCCCCCGGATTTGATGGCGCCGGCATTCTTGTCAAAGCCCTTCAGAAAACTCAGAAGGCCGGAGGAATAGCCTCCGCCGGACAGCCTTTCCCCTTCCCCGCGGATAGCCGAGAAATTGGTGCCGGTACCGGATCCGCCCTTGAACAGCTTTGTTTCGGTAACGTACTGTTCCGTAATGGATTGTTCCCCCATCAGCTTGTCCTGAATAGACAAAATAAAGCAGGCGGAAGCCTGGGTCCGGGTATAGCGGTCCTTGCTCTCCACGACCTGTTTTTTGTCCGGATCATAATAATATAAGCCGTCGGGATCTCCGTTGATGCCATAAGCGAGCTTCAGGCCGGTATTGAACCATTGGGGGGAATTGGGCGCCCATGCCTGGGAAAGCAGCAGATAAACCAATTCATCATACAGGATCTGCTTTTGCTTCTCGTCATCGATCAGGCCCTCGTCCAGCAATGCACTGACCCAGAAGGATACCATACGATGGGCCACCTCACGCATGCTCCGTTCATGGCCGACTCCGTTGGGTACCCCCGCCTTTCTGAAATAATGCGCCGCAATGATGTCGCAGGCATTCTGGGAATAATGAACCGGGAATTCCAGGTCTTTCATGTCGCAGACCACTTTATTCCTTGCGTAATCCTTGATCAGGACATCAACCGTTTTCCATTCAAAAAGATCATAGACGGTTTTGCCGGGGGTACTTTCCAGTTCCCTGGTAAACCTTCTCACAATCAAATCGCTTATCGTCTTCATGCCATCCTCCTTGTTCGGCTAAAAAAGCACAAGATTTCATCACGCGCTTGCGTTGTCACATACCGTATCGATAAAAGCCGGCAACCCCTCCTCCTGAAAGAAGATCATGGGTATTCCGACAAATTTCGATGCCTGCAAACAGCAAAATACATTATATAGTATATCCCGCTTTCTCGCATACTGTATATAGTATTATATACCAATAAAGGTGCTGTGTAAAACGCATTCCGTCCAAACCATACCGCAAATCGGCGGTTAAGGTTAAGTTATCCCCGTTTTTTTAAGGCATACCTGCTTATTCCATTAAAAATCAAAAATAGAATCATGTATGTTTCCTACATGATTCAGAACCTTCCAATATATTTATCGGCGGATTACAATCCCGCTTTACAAAAAAGCCGGAAATCATTTCCCCAACACGGCTTCGGCGAAAGGAGTTTTTGCAGCAGAACCTTATTTGTTCTTCAACAGATCCCGGATCTCCGTGAGCAGCAATTCTTCTTTGGTCTGTTCGGGTTCCTTGGAAGGCTCCGGGTCGTCTGCCTCTTTTTTCTTGAATTTATTGATCAGCTTGATTGCTATGAAAATGGAGAAGGAGATGATCAGAAAGTCAACGACATTCTGTAAAAACATACCGTAATTCAAAGACAATTCAGGGATATCCGCTGCCGCTTCCCGGATAACCCATCGGGCGGCCTTCAGATTGATTCCTCCCGTGATCAGACCGAATACGGGCATGATGATGTCATTGACCAGGGATGTGACAATTTTCCCGAATGCGCCGCCAATGATGACACCGATGGCCAGATCCACCACGTTTCCTTTCAATGCAAACTTTTTGAACTCCTGCCACATGGATGTCTCCCACTTTCTATCTGTTCTTTACGGCCGTACCCTCCAGGGCATCCGCTACGTCTTCGCACATATCGTATATGCGTTCCAGATTGTCATAGATTTCCTTCCATTTCATGATATCCAGAACGGGCGTATCGCTGTTGCTGAATAATGCCTTCATCGTACTGCGGTGAAGCACATCCCCTTTTTCTTCCAGGCGGTTTACTTCAATGACCAGGTTATTCAGCTTCTTCGAACTGTGGAATACTTCAAATTCCTTTACCGCATCCGCCAGTGCCTTGCAGATGGATGTGGAAAGCTCGGACATGTCCAGTGCCGCCTTTTCCACCCGCTTGATGGAAAGCATATCAAACAGGTTCGCCACATCCTCAATGGTGTCCGTAATGGTATCGATGCCGTTGCCGATGGCGATCAGATCCTCACGGTCAATGGGAGTAATAAAAGCGGAGTTCAGTTCATGCACCAGCTTGTGAAGGAGATCGTCGCACTCATGTTCCGTATTGTGGACAATGTCCGCTTTCCGGGCTACATCGGTATAGTTATGCATCATTTCGTCCAGCTGGACTGCCGCCCGGCAGGAGCATTCCGCCATTTGATACAGTAGTTCAAAATAATTGGGTTCTTTACTCTTTCCTAATTTCATGTTCCTTCTCCTCTATCCATTCGTGATACTGTTTTCCTGCCGATCAGAAAATCGCCAGGAACAGCTTTGCCATCAGAAATCCGATCAATCCGCATCCCGGGAAAGTCAGGACCCAGGCATAGATCATGTCCAGGGCGATCCCCCAGTTTACCGAGGAGGCACGCCTTGAGGTGCCGACACCCATGATGGCGGTAGTCTTGGTATGGGTCGTTGATACCGGAAGCCCGGTCAGTGACGCCAGCAACAGACAGGCACCGGCAGCAATATCCGATGCAAAGCCCTGATAGGTATGCATCTTGACCATATCCATGCCGACTGTTTTGATAATCCGCCAGCCCCCCACCATTGTCCCTATGCCCATGGTAAGGGAACAGAGGATCATGACCCACAGAGGAATCTGAAAGGTCCCGTCGAGCCCTCTTTCCGCCATGCCGTTCAGGAACAGGGCCACCATGAAAACGCCCATGAATTTCTGCCCGTCCTGAGCGCCGTGCAAAAATGCCATACCGGCAGCCGCACCGGCTTGTCCCTTGCTGAAGAAGGACTCCGCCTTCTGCCGGTTCACCCGCCGAAAAAATGTTTCAATCAGACGTGCCAGGCCGAAGCCGCCGACAAACCCAAGAACGGAGGATTCCACCAATCCGATCACCACCTTGGACCACTCCGTCCTGTTCACGGCGGATACGCCGCCGAGTGCAAGGGCCGCTCCGGTAATGCCGGCAATCAATGCATGGCTCTCACTGGTAGGAATACCGAAAAACCATGCCGCCACAGCCCAGGCGACAATGGAAAACATGGCGGCAGTAAGGACGATAAGCGCATCCTTGCCGGGATCGGGCCCGAAATCCACCATATTGGATATGGTATCTGCCACCTGCGACGTAATGGAAGTCATGAGTAAAACTCCGAGAAAGTTGAATACAACGGCAACCATTATGGCTGTCCGCGGCCGGAAAACCTTTGTGGCGACCGCGCTTCCGATGGCATTGGGTGCATCGGTCCAGCCATTGACAAAAACCACGCCCAAAACCAGCAAAATACTGATAACAAATGCTGCGTTCATCCATTCACCCCGTTATCTGTCTGTCAAAAAAACTGCATCTTCTACAAATATAACTATACATTTATTCTTTTCCATCGTCAATATAACTTTTTACATACCCTTAACATGCAGTTAACCTTTCGTTAACAAACGGGATTTCACTGCAAGAACGCATTTCCGCCGAAGTCTTACGGCAAATCAGCCGAGCTGGCTGGGATGCTTTCGGAAGAAGTCCACCCTGGGCTCCAGGGTTTTCAGGCTGTGTTTCTCCGGATTTTCCATAAAATCGAAGACCGTATCAAAAATCCGGTTCCAATCCCAGAATTCTTTTCCAAAATTCAGATAGTCACAGACCATCTCCGTACCCTCCGGTGCAATGGGATGCATCAGTACGATAGCCGTACGCAGCATGTGGAAAGCGTCGACGACAACCTGCGCCTGGAGATCCATATCGTCCTTGTCCCTGACTTCCTTCATTCCGCTGACCCAATACTTATTGGCATTGCGGATATACGTATCCATCAGGCTCATCACATTGTGGAATTCATACTTGTACATCAGCCTCTCATACTCCAGTATGGTTTCCCTCGCTTCCCGCAGCACCGTATCGCTTACCTTTCCCACCGGAATCCTGCCGGCATAATACTGCTGCGACGTATAAAAGCAGGAACGCGCCAATCGGTTCAGCACATTGGTGAGCAGATTGCCTTCCTTGAGGGCCGGATCGCCATCCCTTTCGTTTGCCTTGGGATTCAACGGCTTGGGTTGAAAGCTGACGCTGCGGATTCCGAGTCCCAGACCCAGAAAATGGGCTCTCAGCTGTTCCGCCGTATAGTAATCCAGCAGATCTCCGGCCATGGGAGGTTTTATCTTGCCGCTGCTGCTGGCTTTTTTGTTCAGGAACAGGATATGGCTGTTGGCAACCAAACTGGGCAGCTGCAGTTGGCCGGTTCCGGGATGAATGACCGGATTGCCGCCCTGGGTCGCCATAAACATGGCCATCTCCGCCAGGCCGTAGAAATAGATATTGTCCTCGCCGATGAACTGGTATACCCTGGCATCCTTCGAGCACCACCAATCCTTCCACGCGTCCTCATCCCGGTTCCGTTCCTCCAGATACGTCCTGGTAAAGGAGATCGGTGCCCAGAGGGACTCCGGCCATACCCAGAAGGTCAGTCCGCCGATGCCTTCCAGATCCGGCGCCGGAACGCCCCAGTCGATATTTCCGGTCAGGCGGAAAGGAACCAGGGTTTTCCCCGTGCGGTAATGGATATTGTTTTCCGTCAGAATGGCGCAGGCTTTTTCCCGACCCTTCAGGTCCCGGAATTCCATGACAAAGGACGTCTTGTTTTCCTCATCTTCCACCGTGTGTTCCGGAAGCTGATCCTTAATGGTTTCCACCTGATCGGAGAATTCCTTTTTCACATAAATCACCGGCGGCTTCAGAAATTCCTGAAGAATATTGGTCAGCATGGGACGGTTGTTGGGAGTCTGTTTCAGGTAATCCACCCATTCCTGCAAAAGGCCCCGGAAATCCTCCAGGTTGAAATACCAGTTGGTCACATCCCGCATGTCGGGCTTCTTCCCGGACAAGGTGCTGACGGGGTTGATCAGCTCCGCCGGCATATACTGATGTCCCAGGGAGCATTCATCCGCATACCCTTTTTCCGAAGTACACCCCTCGATGGGGCATTGCCCTTCCACCTGCCGGCCGTTGAGGAACACGCCCAGCTCGCTGTCATAGAATTGGGATGTGGTGATTTTGGTCAGATAACCGTTTTGATACAGTGTTTCGAAGATTTCCTCAGATACCCGCCGATGGATCTCCTTTGACCGGCCCAGGCCGGAAGCGGCAAACAGGTTCAGGCTGATGTGGTACTTCTCCAGAACCTCCTTCTGCAGTTTGTGATTGTGTTCCACAAACTCTTCCATGGTTCCATGGAAGGCGCCCTTTTCCACCAGCTGACGGTAATTTTCCGAAATCGGCGACCCATAGCAGTCCGTGCCGGAAACGAAAATCACATTGTCTTCCCCGATCCGGTCCCGCAGGAACCGGGCAAAGGTATCCGCATGGACAAAAACACCCCCGATATGGCCGAAATGCAGCTCCTTGTTGCCATAGGGCATTCCTCCCGTAATCACCGCCCGTTTCGGAAAGCGTGGTCTGTTGTTTTCTGTCGCTGCCGATTTTTCCGTTGTTGTCATTTTCATTTCTCTCCTTACCATTATGATTTTCGATTTTCTATACTGTACATGCTGTTATAACAAGACGGTATGCCGCAAAATAATGAAGGCCGCGTTCGCTCCGCGAATGGCTTTTTGCGGCAATCACTGTTTCTTTCGCCTAAGTCGTACTGCAAAAAAACTCCCGTCCTCAAGAATATTCTTGAGGACGGGAGCTACGCTTCGTGTTGCCACCTCTGTTTATCCATATGTCACCATATTGACCTCTGCCGGTACCACATGTCTGCAGCCTGTCTTAGCAGCCTGGCAGCCTACATTTTGCTGCGGTTCCGACAGTGTAGTCCCTGCTCCGTAGCTATCCTGCCGGCCACTTTGCCGTCTGCCATGCAATACCTTGGTTCCTTAACGGGGAACTGCCGTCATAGCATCAATCCATGCCCTTCTGCCGGAATAGAAATCCGTATGCCGCTCCAAGCCTTGCTTCGGAAAAGCATCCATGCCCTTTTTCACCCGCCGGGCTCTCTGTAAATGGATCGCCTGACCTACTCTTCTCTTCATCGCATTTCTCTATTCGGTTTTTCCGTGCCATAAGTCTCTATCGTTCGGCTCCTGTTTTATCCCGTATGATATCATAGTTAACCTTCTTTGTAAATAATATACTTCGAGATACATGACGAAAAGAACAGGCAAAAAAAGTTACCTTAAATCCATTAAACCGGTCGGCGTTTTAAATCACGTATTTCCAATTCATGCGTTCCGTACATTTCACTTAAGGATTTCTGACTCGCAAGCATGGAATCAAGCTTTTCAATTGTTTCTGTTCTGAATTCCAATAAATCGGCAGTTTGTTCAAATATAGCCTGCGTAAGCTGTTTCAAACCGGTTACATCAGCCCTGAGTTCATCCTGTCCCTGCTTCAAACCGGTTACATCAGCCCTGAGTTCATCCTGTCCCTGTTTCAAACCGGTTACATCGGACCTAAGCTCGGTCACATCGGACCTGAGTTCATCCTGTCCCTGCCTGAGATTCTTGATTTCCGACAGAATCTCATTCAGTATTTGATCCATGAATACCCACCCCTTTTTGCTTTCGTCCCATTCCAAGGTGCCACATCCGTTCATAGTCGATATTAAGAAGATAACATATTATTGGATCAAAAGCAAGTTTAATAATCTGCAGTCAAAGCTGAAGCATAACGTTTTTATTGACAATCTTCCTTTTCTTTGGTATGAATGAAGAATGAAATAAAACGATCATCGAAAAAGCGAAAAGAATCGACGAGGGAGGAGATACATTGTCAACGTTCAAAATATCCGGTAAAAGCTTTGAATATGACGGGAAACCGGTCCGGATCCTTTCCGGGGCCATACATTATTTCCGGGTCGTACCCGAATACTGGAGGGACAGGCTCCTGAAGCTGAAGGCCTGCGGCCTGAACACGGTGGAAACCTATGTCGCCTGGAATATACACGAGCCGAAGCCGGAGCAGTTCTGCTTTGAGGGGATGGCGGACATCGTCCGGTTCCTGGAGACCGCCGGCGAACTGGGATTATTTGCTATCGTACGTCCCAGCCCCTATATCTGTGCGGAATGGGAATTCGGCGGAATGCCCCCCTGGCTGTTGGCGGATTCCGATATCCGCCTGCGCTGCTATGACAAAACCTGGCTGGAAAAGGTGGACCGATTCTATGATGCATTGCTGCCCAGACTGAAGCCGCTTTTGTGCACCAACGGCGGCCCGATCATTGCCATGCAGGTCGAGAATGAATACGGCAGTTATGGAAACGACAAGAAATATCTGAACTATCTGAAGGAAGGCATGGTAAAAAGGGGCATCGACGTACTGCTCTTCACTTCCGATGGGCCTATGGATGAAATGCTCCGGGGCGGAACTCTGCCGGATGTCTACAAGACCGTGAATTTCGGATCCCGGCCGGAGGAAGCCTTTCAAAAACTTCAGGAATTTCAGCCGGACAAACCCCTGATGTGCACGGAGTTCTGGAACGGGTGGTTTGACCATTGGGGAGAGCCCCACCATACCCGGGACGGCAAGGATGCTGCGGATATCCTGGAACGGATGCTGAAGGCAGGCGCTTCCGTGAATTTTTATATGTTTCACGGCGGTACCAATTTCGGGTTTCGGAACGGTGCAAATTACCAGGAAGGGCTGGCTCCCACCGTAACCAGCTATGATTACGACAGTCCGGTCAGCGAGTCGGGTGATCTGACGGAAAAATATTATGCTTTCCGGAAAGTGCTTTCAAAATATACAAAAGTACCGGAAGGGATCCTCCCCGAGCCGATTCCCAGAAAGGGTTACGGGAAAGTTTTCTTCCACAGATATGCGGGCCTGCTGGATTCCCTGGACCGGATTTCCCGGCCGGTATACCGGGCCTACCCGGAACCGATGGAGAAATTAGGCCAGAATTATGGGTTCATCCTATACCGCAACTCGGTCACCGGTCCCAGAAAGGAGAACAAACTGCGGATACAGGACCTTCATGACCGCGCCCTTGTTTTCCTGGACGGGAAGTGCATGGGGATCCTGGAACGGGATCAAAAAGAGCCGATGATCCTCAATGTTCCGAACAATGCCGCCCAATTGGACATTTTGGTGGAAAATATGGGGAGGATCAACTATGGGCCTCATTTGAAGGATTATAAGGGAATCACGGAAGGGGTCTGGCTCGGCACCCAATTTCTGTTTGACTGGACCATCTATCCTCTTCCGTTGGATGATCTGTCCTCCCTGCTCTTCCGGGAAGACGGCTCCGGAAGCTGCCCCGGATTCTTCCAGGGAACTTTCGATGTCGATGAGCCGGCGGATACCTTCCTCTCTATGGAAGGCTGGAAAAAAGGCGTTGCCTTCCTGAACGGTTTCAATCTGGGCAGGTATTGGGAAATCGGCCCGACAAAAACTTTATATATACCGGCCCCTCTGTTGCGCAAGGGAAAAAATGAAATTCTTGTTTTTGAGCTGGAAGGGACAAAGCATCGGTTGATAGAATTCATCGACAAACCGGAGCTGGGGTGATTCTTTTCATGAAATGAGAAAATTTTGTAGAAAAATCCTCTAAAATTATCATTTGTTCATATTAGGTTCATACAAGAAATCTAAAATTCTTTTTATGGACTACTATATATAGAACAGGAGTGGGTCTGATGTTTGGATTATCGGAAGACAAGATCGCAAAATGGGGAGAGAACAAAAAAGCGGCGAAGCTGGTCAAGGCAGCCGGCACCAGGAAGGAAAACCTGCGTTTGGCCGTTGCCAAGGCGATGGGCAACGTAGACGATGAGCAGGTTTTCAATATCCTTATTACCTTCCTTCGTGACAGAAATCCGGAAATCCGTATTGCCGCCATGGAATCCCTGCAAAAGATCAATAACAAAAATGCGATCGAGCATGTCAGGGGCTTAATCAATGACAGCGACACCAAAGTCAGTGAGAAAGCCAGAGAAGTACTGAAAGCCCTGCATGACTGATTGCTTTCGTATGCGGTCCCTCCTTGCAGCGGAGAACGGATGGAAGGAAATCGCGGTGTAAGTCTGTCGGATATGTAGGATAATTGAAGTGTTGTCAACACAAAAAAGCAGGCAGTTTATTCGGTATTGTCTGCTTTTTTGTGTTGTGATCCCTTTTCACCGGGATACCCTTCCTACCGCATTTTATGCGCGTGCTTATACTCATACATCCTTTCATCGGCAGTTCGCAGCAAATCGCTTGCAGAAGAAGTGCTACCCGCGCCCGCTTCAATCAAGCCATAGCTCATACTGCGATGATAATGGGCGTCCGCAGCATTATCATTGCTGCGCCATAAACGGTTCTGCAAAAGCTCCAATCGCTCCCCGGCCGCATCCACACTCCAATTCTGCGCAAGCAGCATGAACTCGTCTCCGCCCACCCGGCAGACAGTCGCATCCGACGAAAATTCACGCAATATTTCCACAATGCTCAAGATGTATCTGTCACCTTCCGCATGACCGAATCGGTCATTGACATATTTCAGGTTGTCGATATCCACAAAGCACAAAATGAAGGATTTGCCTTCCGAAAGCCACTTGTTCAGCACTGCCATCCCATATCGACGGTTGTATGTTTGGGTCATCATATCATAATTTACTATATTCTGTAAACTTTTTAAATGTTCCCTTTCTTTGCTGATGTCGGTAAAGACGAAAGCAAGTGCACTGCATTTGTGCCGATACTGACGATACATCGGGTGGATAGTTACAGAGAAATATTGCGTTCCGGTATGGTTCGGCAATTCCAGTTCCGTCGTGCGAACCTGATTCTGTCTGGCCATCGATTTCGTCTGTTGCGCCAGCCATCGGGCCAATAAAGATTTACACTTCGGATCTGACAGGATTTTATCGGCTTTTTGGCTGACAAGCAGCCATTTCGCAGTATTCCGGTCTGTCACGATGATCCACTGTGAAATCTGTCCGGTAATGAATCCCAGTAAATTGCTGCTATGTGTCAAAGCAAAATCACGAAACCCTTCCGGCAGTTTCTGCAGGTCCAGAACTGCGTTTCCAGGATCACAGATCACATCATGCAGGTATTTTGACAATTGCATCGCAACAGGGTCCATGACACGCCACCTTCTTTCCTGACGCCTGATAGAAATAAACCCTGTTGCTTTTTATTCTGTTTTTTAGTTGACATAAATATGTTTTTCAAATCTCTGTTCCTCTTAGCTTTCCTGCCCCGGCAGGCCCACTGCATGATCCCCGACCGCCGCGTGGATCTCCCTGAACCTTTCCTGCAATGCAAGAAACGCCTCCACGACATCCGGGTCGAAGTGCTTCCCCGAATCAGCCCGTATGATGGATACCGCATCCTTATGCGGGATGGCTTCCTTGTAGATCCTTCGTGTAGTCAGAGCATCATACACATCCGAGACAGCCATCAATCGGGCAGACAAGGGGATTTTGTTCCCGGAAAGCCCCTGAGGGTATCCGGTACCGTCCCATTTTTCGTGATGGGAATACGCAGTTTCCTTTGCACAATTCAAAAAAGTATTGGCGCCTCCCATCCATCTTTCTGCACATGTGATGGCGTCTCTGCCAATGGTGGTATGTTTTTTCATAATTTCAAATTCCTCCGCCGACAAAACACCGGGCTTTAAAAGAATATGATCCGGTATGCCGACTTTCCCGATATCATGAAGGGGAGCGGAAACGGTAATGAACTCTATTTTCTTTGGGGTAAGTACGGTTTCATATTTCTTCATCTGCCGCATATAATCCGCAAGCTCCCGGATATAAATCTTGGTTCGCTGAAGGTGTTCCCCCGTTTCGTGGTCTCTTGTTTCCGCAAGGGCAGCCATCGCCATAATGGACGCCTCCTGCAGGGCAAAAGTGTCTCTTGTCCGTTTTGCTGCTTCCTTTTCCAGATACTTGTTCTGATCCATTAATAATTCTCTGGATTGCCTGAGTGCAAGATGGGTCCTGATACGCGCAGTCAGGATCAGCGGATGAATGGGTTTGGCAATAAAGTCCGCCGCGCCCAGCGCAAAGCCTTTCTGTTCATCGGCCTTGTCGGATCCGGCCGTCAGGAAAAGAATCGGGATATCCCGCAACGCTATATCTTCTTTGATTCTGCGGCATGCCTCATAGCCATCCATCACAGGCATCATCACATCCATCAGGATAATATCCGGCGGCACACGTTTTACTGTCTCCAATGCTTTTTCTCCATTGGTTGCGTACCTGACCTGATATTCCTTTTTTAAAATTTCATTTATTAACAGAATGTTGTCTCGCTTATCCTCCACGACCAACACTACCGGTTTTTGTCCGCCGGACAGCATTCTTATCCTCCTTCGTCCCTGCAAACCGCAGGAAATTCGCCGATCCTTCCGAATGACCCTTATGGCGACAAACTGCCCCGGTTGGCAAGAGACAGACTCTCAAAGCCGATCCTGTCCGCAGACCGGGTCAGTAAAATTCCCTCCGGATCTCAATACTTCCCGAAAGCAGAGGCGGCTTCCGGTGCCGCGGCACTTTCCCGGGTAGATTCCTTAAGTTGGAGGTCGGCTGCATTCCCGCTGATTTCATATTCGGAATCCAATTGGAATTTACCGACCTCATCCCGCAATGTGGCGGCCTGAGCGGACATTTCCTCGCTGGTCGCGGAATTCTCTTCCGCCGTTGCCGCGTTTGTCTGCACAACGGAAGAAACCTGCATGATCCCTTGCTTGATCTGTTCAATTGCACTGGCCTGCTCAATGGACGCTTGCTCGATTTTTATAATGCTATCGGTGGCCTGTTGGGCTTTTTCCCTGACGTCTTTCAGAATTTGAGCGGTTTGTGCCGTTATCTGCGTACCTTCGGTCACCGTGGATACGGAGCGTCGGATCAACTCTCCGGTCTGATTTGCGGCTTCCGCCGATTTTGCGGCAAGGTTGCGGACCTCGTCCGCAACAACCGCAAAGCCCTTGCCGGCGACTCCGGCATGAGCCGCTTCAATAGCGGCGTTAAGTGCCAGAATGTTGGTCTGGGAGGCAATGTCTTCGATCACCTCCGTAATATTTGCAATTTGGCCGGACACAGAACCGATATTCTCCATCGCCTTGGTAAGCCGTTCCATATACTCGTTGCCTGTGTCGACACCCGTACCTGCCTGCTCAACATACTGGGTCGCCACTTTCACGTTAGCCGAATTCTCCTGCGCATGCTGTGCGATCGTCGCAACGGAAGCACTCAGTTCCTCTACGGAAGCAGCCTGTTCCGACGAACCCGCCGCAAGAGCCTGCGCGCCGCTGGAGACCTGGGCTGATCCGCTGCTGACCTGCTCGGCGGCGCTGTCGATGATCTGCATGGTGCGATTCACCGCCGAGGCAGTATCGACAATGGCCTTCTTAAGTGCTGCATAATCCCCGGGGTAATCGAGATCCACCCGGATGTGCAGATCGCCTTGTGCGATCCGGGTAAACTTCCCGATCACATCCCTGAGGATCCTGCTTTCCATTGTATTGGTCTTCCGGATGAGCTTTGCCATCTGTCCGATTTCATCGCGGCTTTCGTATTGGATCTCAGCTCCTATCTTGCCTTCCGCCATTTCGCCGTACACCCTGACGATCTCCCGGATCGGGTTCAGAATGGATCTTCTGACAAGAAGTACGACCAGAATGGTCAATAAAAAAGAAACTGCGGCTAAGGCGATAATCAGAGTCAGGGATAATCGCTCGGTATGCTCAACGGCGGCGATCTGTTCCGATATTGCGGATTCTTCCACTTTTTCGTTTATTCCTGAGAGCAAAGCGACTGCCTGTTGACCGATCCGGCTGATACCGAATACAGACAGCCCCATGGATAACAGCATCAGGATAAGAATGATTCCGAAACCGATAGACAATTTCATGCTGATGGTTATGTTTCTTAAAAAGTTTCCGTTTTCTTCCTTTCTTTGAGTGCTGCCGTTGGCACCCATTGGGATCGTTTCGATTTGTTGTGCCATAATCCTCTTTCCTTCCTGTTTTTCAAATGTTTCTGCTGCAAAAAGTCGTATTGCGACACTGCTTCGGCGGAATGGAGTCTGCTCATCCGGCCAGCAGTTTGGTCAATATTCCGGGGATATTCTCAAGTGCCGCCTGTATCTCCACTGCACCGATTTCAAAGGCTGCTTTCGGCATACCGTATACCACCGATGTCGCTTCGTCCTGCCCGATCGTTCTTCCTCCCCTGCGCCGCATGGACATAAGCCCATTTGCCCCGTCCTTTCCCATTCCTGTCAAAAGGATCCCTATGGCATATGCCCCCGCTGCTTCCGCTACCGATTCAAACAATATATCCACCGAAGGGCAATGGCCGTTGACCTTATCTCCAAAAAAGCACTCTGCCTGGTATCGGTTCCCGATTTTTCTGACCTTCATGTGCCGATCTCCCGGAGCAATGAGGACCTTGCCCGGTTCGACGGTGTCTCCCGTTTCCGCTTCCTTGACCCGCAGGGAAGTCTGGGCGTCCAGCCTTTCCGCATACATCCTTGAGAAAACGGGAGGAATATGCTGTACAATCACAATGCCGGGAATTGTGGGGGGAAGGGCGCTCAGTATGGTATAAATCGCTTCGGTACCGCCGGTGGAAGCGCCGATGGCGATAATATTCCCTTTATGAAATCCATTGTCTCCTGTCGAATCCGTCATTTCTGCTCCTTTCTGTAAACCGCGGGCATTACATATCGATATGGTATCTTTTCACGGTTCAGTCCTTCCGAATGCCCGGTAAACAGAAAGCCTCCGGGCTCGGTAATGTCATATAACCGCTGCACCAGTCCTTCTTTGGTTTCCTCATCGAAATAAATCATGACATTCCGACAGAATATCACATGCATCTTCCGCCGGAAGGGAAACGCCGGGGCAACAAGGTTCACCTTGCCAAAGGTCACTTTTTTACGGATCTCATTACATAAAGTAACGTGATCGGCATCATATGGTCTGAAGTATTTCCGCCGCCATGGAGCCGGCAGTTCCAGAATGCTCTCCTTGCTGTATATACCGGCTCTTGCGGCAGTTAACGCGCCTTCGGAAAGATCCGTGGCCAGTATATCGGTATCCCACTCTGTTTTGTCCCATCCGAAAAACTCGTCCAGGATCATAGCCAGAGTATAGGGTTCTTCCCCTGTGGAACAAGCCGCGCTCCAAATTCGCAGATCCCTGTCCTTCACCGTTTTCACCAAATAAGGCAGCACTCTTTCCTTTAAAAAGGTAAAATGCTCCGCTTCCCGCATAAAGTAGGTATAATTTGTGGTCAGCCTGTCCAGCATGACCGATGCCGCCTGCCCGGTCGAGTCCTCCTTTACATAATCCATATATTCCGTCAGACTGTTCATCTTCATGTTTTCCAGCACCCGATTCAGCCTGCCGGCTACCATGGTTTTCTTCTCATCCTTGAAACGGATGCCATAATTGGTTCTTATATAATCGGCAAATTGCCGGAATTCCCGTTCGTTTATATCAATCATCCGATATCCCCGTCGTAACTCGGTTGTAATAAAATAGCAATAAAAAAGAAACCTGCCGTATAGAAGAATACAGCGGATTCCTTTTTCCCGCATACTACAAAATGAGGTATTTTTCGTTTTTTCGTCAAAATTTTTTCAAATTCAACTCGGCTTTTGAATGGATGTCCAGCTTACTGTATATATTCCTGAGGGTTGTCCGGACCGTTGCTTCCGATATATACAGTTTATCGGCAATCTCCTTTGCGCTCCATCGGTCTTTGGCCAGCAGTGCGATTTCTCTTTCTCTCGGCGTCAGTGGAGATTTATCATGAAGGATAGCTTTTTTGATAATGCCCGTACCCCTCTCCTGCCGTCTGCAAAGCGCCTTCAAAGCAGTCAGTCTGTTACCACTCTCCCTAAAGCCGGCGGCCC
>ENA-UOOK01000625-UOOK01000625.1-fermentation-metagenome-genome-assembly--contig:-NODE-625-length-46622-cov-5.503640_pt1 | contig 46622 bp, 40 predicted proteins | sample MGYA00245777_ERZ724023 | MGnify/ENA primary metagenome ERZ724023 (study PRJEB28704, sample SAMN03018312) | fermentation metagenome | biome: anthropogenic terrestrial biome; feature: soil; material...
TGCACACCCACTGTTCTCATGCTCTTCACTCCTTAGTCTCGTTCCATAACTACCTTGTATATAATAACATTAAGCGTTCCTTTTTTACAGTGTTTTTTCCTGATTGAAAACCCCCTGTCCACGTAGACAGGGGGGCACGATTGGTATTATACTAAGCACTGTCACGGCCTTTCTTGGAGGAGGGTGCGGCGGAGTAGATCCAAAACCGCCTGGGTGGTACGACGTTTAAACACCCGGCGCTCCGCAGGCCACCGCCGCTCCCGAACCAGACTAACCCCGGAGCCAACCAGGGCAAAATAGACCAGACCGACTGGTTTTTCGGGGCTACCGCCGCCCGGACCGGCAATTCCGGTGATCCCGATGCCCCAATCCGTACCGGCCTGGCGCCGGACTCCTTCCGCCATCAAGTGGGCTACCTCGGCACTGACCGCTCCTTGTTCTGCGATCACCGCAGCCGGGATCTGTAGTAACGCTTCTTTCGCTCGATTACTATAGGTCACCACCCCCCGGTCGAAAACAACCGAAGCCCCCGGAACATCGGTCAGCCGATCCGCCAGCAAGCCGCCAGTACAGGATTCGGCTACTGCCAGGGTCTGGCCGCGTTCACGGAGGAGTGCCACGACAACCGCCTCCAGGGAATCATCATCAGCCCCGTAAATGTTCTGACCCAATCTTCTCCTCAGCTTGGTCTCCATTTCAGCAATGCGTGCCTCGGCTGCCGCCTGGGTTTTAGCATGCGCCGTAATCCTCAACCGGACTTCGCCGTCGGATGCTAGTGGCGCCAGGGTGGGGTTGGTCTGCTCCGCCAGCAGGTCGGCAATTTCCTCCGCCAACACACTCTCACCCATCCCAGAAAGCCGCAGGAGACGCGAACGGATCACCCCCCGGCTTTCCCCCTGTATTTTCGGCAGCACGTAGCTGCGAAACATCGGCACCAACTCCCGGGGCGGACCAGGCAAACAGATAATCAACTTTTCCCCTTTCCGCACCGCCACACCGGGCGCAGTGCCTTTCGGATTCGGCAAGGCCTCCCCGCCCTCGGGAATCAGGGCCTGCTTATAATTGTTTTCCGTCATTTTCCGCCCCGCCTGGGCGAAATACTCCTCGATCGATTGACGGGAAGGCTGATCTAAAACCAAAGGTAAGCCTAGAACCGCCGCCACCGTCTCCTTGGTTAAATCATCAGTGGTCGGCCCTAAACCGCCGCTGGTAATCACCAGATCAGCCCGGTCTAAGGCTTCCTCTAAAGCCTGCCGCAAGCGGCCATCATTATCTCCAACCGTCGTCCGGTGATACAATTCAATTCCTACCGCCGCCAACTCCCTCGAGAGAAATGCAGCGTTGGTATCAAGAATTTCCCCCAATAGTAGTTCGGTTCCTACAGAAATAATCTCCGCCCGCAAGTTAATCCCTTCCTTTAATTATGCACATCTTTGTTTAGACGTTACTATCCATCATTGAAAAACGGCCAAGTTTATTAACCTCCTGGTAGCGAAAACAGTCAACCACATGGTCATTGATCAGTCCTGTTGCCTGTAAATGGGAGTATATAATGATCGGACCGAGAAACTGGAACCCCCGCTGCTTTAAATCTTTACTGATTGTAACAGACAACCCGGTTTGCGCCGGCAGCTCATTCTCCCGTTGCCAAGCATTAACCACCTGTTGTCCATCGACAAACCGCCAAAGGTAAGCGCTGAAGCTCCCCCATTCTTCCTGAACTTCCAAAAAACGTTGGGCATTATTAATCGAGGCCCTTATTTTTCTTTCATTTCGAATCAAACCAGAGTTTTGAAGTAATCTCTTGATATGCCTTTCGCCGTAGGCCGCTACTTCTTTTGGCACAAAATCCGCATACGCCTGCCGATAGGCCTCTCTTTTTTTCAAAATTGTAAGCCAACTCAAACCGGCCTGGGCTGATTCGAGCACCAAAAGCTCGAACTGCTTACGGTCATCATAAACGGGAACTCCCCATTCCTCGTCATGGTACCGGCGATATAATTCATTACCTTCGCACCAAGAACACCTTTTCATTAGATGTCCCTCCATTTGATCTAATCCCAAACCTTCCCCTTCTTCTTTTATACATAAGATCACCTTATTCTAACCATAATTCTCGATTAGACAGCTAAATCCTTTCCGCTTGGCCCGAAACGCTCCAATAGCCGGTAAAAAATAGATGAAACGACTAGCACATAAGCGCAAACAAAGCCCATAATAGTTTTTATTATTAAAACCCCACTTTAACTAGTAAAATCCTTTGGCTTTTTGACTGTAATGATATATAATATAATAAAATGCAGTAATCTACAACTATTTTCATTTATATTTTGGTATTGGAGAGGTTTTAATGATATCCAAAAAATCTACTGCCATCGGAACAAAATCAAACTTATCAACAGAAAAAGTGTTTGCCATTATCGAATATCTTGCTAATCAGCAAGAACCGGTAAAGTTACGGGATATTGCTCATGATCTAAACATGAACCCCAGTACAACCCTACGTTTTATCTCCAGCCTCGAAAAATTGGGGTATGTCATCCAAAATTCGTCTACTTTAAAATATGCGCTGACGATGAAGATTTGCTCAATCGCCCATAAAGTAGTTTTGAATAATAACATTCGCGAGCTTGCGTCCCCTTTTCTAAAAAGCCTGTCACGGATTTATGGTGAATCTTCTTGTATTGCGATTGAACATGAAATGCAGGTCGTCTACATTGACACCCAGGAAGGTCCCGATCAAATGTTGACTACCATGAAACGCATTGGTAACGTTGCTCCCATGCATTGTACCGGCGTTGGTAAGCTTTTATTGCTTAATTATAACAATGCGGACCTCACTCGCTATGTGGCCATCAAGGGATTACCGAAATTAACGGAAAACACCATTACCACCCTGCCCGCTTTGAAAGAAGAACTCCAAAAAATCAATAAGCAAGGGTATGCCTTTGATAATGAAGAATGCGAAATCGGAGCCCGTTGTATTGCGGTGCCGATTCGTGATTATACTACTCGTGTTGTTGCTGCCATGAGTGTTATGGGCCCAATCTTTAGAATGGATGATAATAAGATCTTTGAAAACCTACCCTATCTTCTGGATGCTTCGGTACAGCTTTCTAAATCCTTAGGTTACGAAGAAGATCGGCAAAGCCTTTAAATTAGGTTTAATAAAAAAAACGGGGTTATTATAGAAAAGATAACCCCGTTTTTTAATTTGGGTGCAATCGTTAAGATTAGGATTAATGCTCGATACTTAGTTGCTTATTTGTTAGATTGTTCAAGCTTAGATTGGGACGTTTGCTGTTTTTGTTGTATTGCTTTTGCGTTTCTGGATGAAAATCATCGAAATAACGATTACATACCCAATAATATCACTAATGGGTTCGGCAAAGATCAGACAGATCGACGCCGTTAACATGATAGCCCGTCCGATCGTTCCGATCTTACCCAGGAAGTAGCCGGTCACAAAACCCGACAAGGCATAGACGCTGGTGAGTCCGGAAATGCAAGCAAGAAGAATCCAGAACGGATCACCCATCGCGAGCAGTTCATTCCCATAAACAAAAGCAAAGGGAATCAGAAAAGCCGGTAAGGCTAAACGCCAGGCCGCATAGCCGGTTTTCATCGCGTCAGCGCCAGAAATTCCCGCGGCGGTGTAGGCCGCCAAAGCGACCGGCGGTGTTACCACCGAGAGAAGACCATAGTAAAAGACGAATAAATGGGCCGGTAGAGGTGGAACACCAATGCGGATCAGGGAAGGTGCCATTACCGTAGCCATAATAATGTAACTAGCTGTCGTCGGTACCCCCATCCCCAATATAATTGAAGCTATTGCTGTTAAAAGAAGCATCGGGAACAACCGTCCGCCGGCCAGTTCCGCCAGGATATAGCCAAGCTTGATGCCCAAACCGGTTAGGGTAAGGGTTCCGGCGATAATGCCCGCGCAGGCACAGACCACAGCGATCTGGAGTATTCCCTCACCGCCTTCTTTTAGCGCATCAAAGTAATCCTTGGGTTTCATCCTGTTCTCCCCGTTGCGCAGAAGCCCCACAATACAGCAGGCTAAAATAGATAAGAGCGCCGACCGGGTGGGCGTCATGGTAAAGAGCGCAACAATCAGCACAACGACAGGAATAATTAAAAGTCCACCGCTTTTAAGGACTGTACTGGTCTTTTCCACGTCATCCCCTTCAGCCCCCTTCAGTCCCAGCCGGACCGCTTCCGAATCAACACAGAAGAAAATAGCGGCAAAAAAGAGTACCGCTGGGATAATTGCTGCTTTAGCAATCTCGACATAGGGTATTCCCAAGATTTCAGCCATGATAAAAGCTGCCGCGCCCATAATCGGCGGCATTAATTGACCCCCGGTAGAAGCGGCGGCTTCCACCGCGCCGGCAAACACCGGAGTATATCCTGTTTTCTTCATCAAAGGAATGGTAAAAGAACCCGTCCCAGCCACATTAGCGGCCGCGCTGCCGGAAATAGTTCCCATCAGCGCACTGGAGATCACCGCCACCTTGGCCGGTCCGCCCCGAAATCTTCCCACCAAAGAATTGGCCAAACGAATGAAAAAATCACCCGTCCCCGATTTATTGAGAAAAGCGCCGAAAATAATGAAGAGCGCCACATAAGTTGCGGAGGTTCCCAGCGGAGTCCCTAAGATCCCCTCTGTCCCGAAGCTCATATAGGTGAGTAGCCGTTTCAAAGAAATACCGCGGTGATACAAGGCCCCCGGCATATAAGACCCAAACAGGGAATAAATAATCGCAATCAACGCAATGGTCGGTAAAACATTTCCCGTCGCCCGGCGCGTCATTTCTAAGACCAGCAAAAGAATAATTCCGGCAACCACAATATCAAGGGTGGTTTCTATTCCCGCGCGAAAGACTAGTCCCTTAAAATTAAAGAAAAGGTACACACAGGAAAAGATGGCTAAAATGATGATCGGGACGGCTGTTATTTTCGTAAATCGCGTCTTATTGCCCTTCCGACCGGAGATGTGCATCAGAGAAAGCAGTACAATCGCAAAAGTCAAATGGGTTGTCCTTTGTAGCACCGCCGTTAATAAACCAAAGGCACTGGTATAAATATGAAAAACGGCAAAGATGACGGCAACGACATAAATTAAATTTTGCAAGGTAAAATACTTTGAAATCTTTTTACTCATGGTGTCAACCTTCCCCCCCTAACAATAAAGGAGATGGGTGCAGCCTCATCCAGGCCACACCCTTAACCCCTTCCGTTGTTTTAGTTTACTTAAGCAACCCGGCCTCTTTAAAGTATTTTTCCGCTCCTGGATGAAGTGGCATTCCCAGCGTCTCCGGTAACATCTCTTTCGTCAGCACCCTAAACTCAGCATTGATTCCTTGAAGTTCAGCAAAGTTTTCGGTAACGGTCTTGACGATGTCATAGACCAAGTCTTCATCCATTGACTTTCGGACCACTAACCAACCGGGGGAATTGACAGTGGGTGTAGCGACGTTCACGCCTTCATAGGTGCCAGCGGGCAGGGTTACCGGTTTATAAATGGCATTATCCGCTACGATCTTATCGACCTTATCTTTTGCAATGGGAATCAACCGGATTTTATCCTGCGCTGCCATCTGCACAATGGTAGAACCGGGGGCAACCGTCATGATCATGGCCACATCAATATTTCCGTCTCTCAAGGCATCAATCTGTTCGGAATAGGATAGGTACTCCGCCCTAATGTCGTTAAAGGTCAGTCCGTGGGCTTTTAAAACCGCTTCGGAGTTGATCGCATTACCGCTACCGGCGGCACCGACGCCAACCCGTAGGCCTTTTAGATCCTCAACCTTTTTAACCGGAGAATTTTCCCTAACAATGATATGGGTTGACCAGGCACCATATTGGAACATGGGCACGACGTCTTTGATCGCTCCTTCACTAAAACCGCCCAGTCCGTAATAGGAATTGTAAAGTTCGGTGCTGTGGGCGATATCAGCCTGACCATCGACGAGAAGTCTGGTGTTCTCAATGGAACCACCAGTCGCCTGGATGGTAACGGAGACATCATCTACGGTGCGTGTGATCAGATCAGCAATGGTTCCGCCCAGGATATAACCGGTCGCCGTCGTTGAGCCGGTGGCCATCACCAGCGCTGTCTGTTCCTGCTGTTTTCCGCCACGACCTACCACGAATATAATTAACGCGAGAATAAGTACTACCGCCAAGCCCATAATCAGTTTCTTGTTCATGAAAGACCCTCCTTTTTAATTAAAAGATCAGTTGTTTTTTTACTTAATTAAAACCCTTTTCCTTCAAGAACCCTTTGACAACCTTTCGAGAAGATCCCCATGTCACTGGACATGCAAATCATGTTGGCATGAGAGCAAACCAGTTCCATGTAGGCAGGATCGGTGTTCATCGCTGTGGTGGTATAAAGGGCCAGGTTATACTTGCGGCAAAGTTCGCCCGATTTTTCCAGCCAATGTCTCATCGTCGGGTGGGTGTAATTGGCTCCGGGGATCCCAAGCGACAAGGAGAGATCCCAAGCGCCTAGCCAAATCATATCCAGACCCGGTGTCGCAGCGATTTCTTCCAAGTTATTAACACCCTTTTCGCTTTCCACAATCACGCAGCTGATGATGTTCTTCTTGGACTCCTCGTAATATTCGTTCCAGGGGGTCATCCCGAATTTAGACGCTCTAATCATCGGGCACGCCATTCTTTTCCCCTCCGGCTGGTATTTAATGGCATCCACAACCTCTTTGGCCATTTCCCCACTGTCACAATCGGGAACAATGATCCCGTTGGTCCCCATATTGAGCACCCGGTTGATCGTGTTCGCATGCAGTTCCGGCACCCGAACCAAAGTAGTAATCCCGCAATGTAGTGAAGTTGTGACCAAATCTTCGATGGTCTCCATGTTAAAGGCCGAAAGGTGCATATCGATCATGTTGAAATCAAAACCTAGATTGGCCGCAATCTCCACCATAGCCCGGTTACCGGCAAAATGTTCGATCCCCTTGGCCACCCTGCCTTCTGCTAATGCCTTCCCTAATCTGCTTTCCGGATTAATCATGTTTTTTCCTCCTTCAACTATTGGTGATTTATTGACACGAAAAGTTCATTGATTCGATCCTAATTATGCTGCAATTTCTGCTGTTTCTTTCTTTTTCGCAAAAACAATGACCAGCATCACCAGTATAAGCGAGCCACCGATGAGATCCGTGAATCCACGGGGGTCAATCAATAACACCGCTCCGACCGCGATCAGCATCCGCTCAATCGGCTTGAGGGGTCTGTGGGTATAGCCTGCTACCGCTACGGCCAGCGCACCGGAGCCCAGCGTTATAGTGAAGCAGGTCTGAATAATATTGGCAATTTCTCCGTGCATCAGAATACCCGGATTCAATACAAAGGCAAAGGGTATCAGGAAGGTGGGCAGGGTGATCTTTAACGCCTTCCAGGCAACCTGATTAAGATCCCCCCCACAGAGCCCCGCCGCGGCATAGGAAGCAAGGGCGACCGGAGGCGTCAGGTTGGAGAGTACTCCCCAGTATAGGACGAATAAATGGGCCGCTAAGGGCAAGATGCCGAGGGAGACCAGCGCTGGTGCAATGGTGGTCGCACAGACGATATAGAGTGGAACAGTCGGCAGACCCATACTCATCAACAGCGCGGCGATGGCCGAGATGAGCAGCATTAGATAGAGTTGCGCACCGGAGACTCCAACCACCAAATCGGCCAAGACCCGCCCCAGGCCGGTCATGACAATGACGCCAACGGGAATTCCCACAATGATGCAAGCCATATACGCCTCAAGACCGGTGAGGGAAGACTTGCCCAAGGCGTTGATAAATCTTTTCGGCGTAATTCGGCTTTTTTTACGGAAAAAGGAGACCGCCACGCAACTGATAATTCCCCATAACGCAGCATTGAGCGGCGTTTTCCCGGCAAAAATTGTGATAAAGACCGCCGCCAGAGGAATCAAAAGGTACATATCTTTAATCACATCACGCCAGGCCGGCACCTCTTTCATCCCTACTAGTTGGTGTTTTTTACTGTAAAGATGGACATTGATATAGATGGAAAGATAGTAGCAAATCGCCGGAACGAGCGCCGCCAGTGCAATGGTTGAATAGGGAATCCCCAAGTATTCAGCCATAATGAACGCAGCCGATGCCATGATCGGCGGCATGAGTGATCCTCCGGTGGAAGCCGCGGCTTCCACGGCACCGGCCATTTCCGTATCAAAGCCTGAGCTCTTCATCAGGGGGATGGTAAAGGTTCCCGTCGTCACCACATTGGCAATGGGGCTGCCGGAAACCGTCCCCATCAGACCGCTGGAGACTACCGCTACCTTCGCCGGCCCGCCGGCCCGCTTGCCCGCAATCGTCTGCGACAGTCGGATGAGATAATCCCCAACCGATGTTTCATTCACAATCGCGCCAAAGATGATAAACAGCGCAATGTAACTTGCTGCGGTCCGCAATGTTACACCGTAAATCCCTTCCGCTCGCATATACAAGAATTCGATTATTCTTTCCATTGTGAAGTTCCCCGTTTGGAAGGCACCTGGAACGTACGAGCCGAAATAAGCATAAATCAGTGCGATGATACTCAAAATCGGCAGGACATTACCGACGACCCGCCGGCCGGCTTCTAAAATTAGAAGCACAGCCAGCACACCAAAGGCAATATCTAGGGGTGTGGACATGAAGTACCTGGCAAAAAAGCCGTCAATAAAGAAGTACGTGTACAGTCCGACCGAGGCCCCTAAGATTGCCAGGATAATATCAAAGATCCCAGGTTTGTAATCTTCTTTTTTTGAGCCCCGTTTCGGCGGGTAATGAAGAAAAACAAGACACAAAACGCAAGCCAAAAACAGTCCCATTTTCTTCATGGAAGTCATCGTCACCAGCGTATTTAAGATTAACATCATACTGGCAAAGATTACGCCGATGACCCACTTAATATTTTTAACGGTAATCAGTTCTTTGAAGGATGCGAAGCTTGTTTGTTTGTTCATAACTTATCCTTCCCTCCCACTTAATCGCTTACTATGCGAAGATCTTTTCTCCATTTTATTACTGAATTGCCCCTACTTCTTCCCAGTATTTGAGTGCGCCTTCGTGGACCGGGATCTGCGGGGTCATCTTCATGATCCCTGGGGCTTTGGCGGCATCCAAATTAACATAACCGGCATGGATAGTGGACAGCCATTGCTGGTGCTCATTAAGACCTTTCGCGGCCAGGTAAGCAATGTCGTTGGGCAACTCTCCGGTTGTTGCTAGATAGTAATGGTAAGCAATGATCGTGGAGTCGGTACTTTGGTTCGGATAGGTACCGGCTTTACAGAGCCACGGCGCATATCTTGGATCTGCGGCCATGATTTTCGCTACTTCTTCCTCGGTAAAGTTATAGATTTGGATTTTTTCGCCCATCGAAGTCTTTAAATCAATCAGTGAGGAATAGGGTTCGGATCCGGCAAGGTAGGCGCCGTCGATCTTACCATCCTTAAGCGCGTCAACAATTCCACCTAAATCCAGATATTCACGGCGTAAGTCGTTTTGAGAGTATCCACAGGCCTCCCAGATATGCCAGAAGGTGCTTTCTCCGCTCCCCATTTGGCCCGGGGAAAACCGCTTACCCTTTAAATCAGCCAGGGTTTTTACATTGGCGTCTGCCCGTACCACCAGCCGAATATGTCCGGGGATTAACGGGGTAATGATCTGCAAATCTTTAAAGGCTCTGCCTTGCCAAGCCCCAGTTCCTTCATAAAGAGCCTGCGCATCTGGCTGCGTAAGGATAGCCAGATCCACCTGCCCTCTGGCCAACAGGTTCGCATTATCGGTCGAACCGCCAGAGACCATAACCTTAGTGGTGTAAGTACAATTCATCTTCTCCGCCAGGACCTTCTCAATCCCTACGGCCATCGGATAGAAGTTACCGCCGGTTGGGCCGGCACCGATTTCATATAATTTCTTTTGGGCGCCAACACTAACGATTACGGTAACTAGCAAGGTAACTACCAACAACATTTTCAACAAATCTCTTTTTTTCATCATTTAATCCTCCTACTTATTAATTACCGTTACGAACGGACTTTTCGCGTTGTCTGTCAACGCAAAATCCTTAGACCAGATTTCCCTGGGCGTCAAAGGATAACGCTTTTGCTGCTCCTGTCTTTGTGATCCCCTCCTTACTTTTGATTTCTTCCCAAATATTCTGTGAAACATATAGATCGGAAAGCTCTAATGTATTTTTAATGCGGACCACCCGTACTCGATCCAGGTCGGGCTCGCCACATACTTTCAGTGCCACTTCCATCGCCTCGCGGTCGGTTTCGACCGTCACCGGAATCTGGACTCGCGCCAAATATGTAGCAGTAATCGCATTCGTATAAGTCGCATGGTAATCAATCTTCTTAAGCAGCCTACGGGGAATAAGATCCGCCAACCCGACCCCGCCCGCGTTCCCATGGGAAGGATCAGAAAGGTCTAAAGCAATCAAGGTTGTAATATTCGGCTTCTCCGGCTCCGGCTCGCCCCAGATCTTCCAACGTCCGATGACATAAGGGTCCATCCCCAGCCCGGAAAAATCTTTCCCGATCTGCTCGACAATGAGAATATCGATCTGATCCACCGGCAAAGCCGGCGACAAAGAGTTGGCGTATATAAGCAACCTTTCTTCCGCCTCTTCTACGGTGGGTTTGGTTAAGACCTCAAGAGCGCAGGTCTTGGCAAAAGCGTTCTCCACCATGGCCACCCCACAGACGAAAGGTGATTTGTCCATGATGACCCGGGCGGCTTCCGGAATATACCTTTGAATGTTTTTAACCCCGTGCGAATGGAGGGCGCTGGCCCCTTTGTGTTTGCCCAGCCCGATGGCTAGCATTTTCATGACACCGCTCTGGGTAGCTGTTTGCAGACTAGTGTGGCTTTTAATCCGGTTGACCACGACCACCGCGTCAGCCTCATAGGCCATCCGGTCAAAATAGACCGGCACTTCTCCATCCATCATGCCCAGGGTAACCACTTCCATGGTAGCGCGGACCGGAGCGTCGACCGCTGCTTCGGTAATCCCGTAGCCGGCCAGAATTTCGATCTGTCCCTCGGCCGTTGCTCCGCCGTGACTTCCCATCGCTGGGATGACAAAGGGCTCGGTCCCTAAATTTTTGAGTTCGGAAATTACGGCCCGCACGACTCTGACCAGTTGATCAAGGCCACGACTCCCCACGCCCACCGCTACTTTAGCGCCGGGTTTAAACAGGGATTTCACTTCCGAACGGGCAAATTGCTCGGCAATCACCCCTTCTATATCCTCGATCTTGGTCTCGTCAAAACTTTGATGAACCGGTACCATCATGGGCATTAGGCCTTCATTCATCCGTTTCGCTTCCTTTCAACATTCTAGGGATTGACTACATTAATCGGCGCCCCCGCCAAAAAGGCTTCCAGATTTTTTACCGCCAAATCCATGAGTCTTTGCCGTGATTCTTTGGGCGCCCAAGAGATGTGCGGCGTGATAAAGCAGTTTTTCGCTGCCAGGAGCGGATTATCTGCTGTAATAGGTTCAACCGACACCACATCCAAGCCGGCGGCATAAACCTTTCCACTGTTTAAAGCCTCCGCCAGGTCTTGTTCCACGATTAACTGCCCCCGCGAGTTATTGATGATAATAACCCCATCTTTCATTTTCCCGATGTTTTCTTTGTTAATCATCCCTTCGGTCGAAGGAAATAACGGACAATGGAGACTGATCACATCAGCCTTGGCAAACAACTCATTAAGCTCGACGTATTCGTAAGCTTCACCGACACCGGGTGGCGTCTGATTTGTATCGAAAGCTAGTACTTTCATGCCCAAGGCCTGGGCGATTTTCCCGGTCGCTCGGCCAATCCGGCCAAACCCAATAATCCCCATGGTCTTTCCGGCAAGCTCAATTAAGGGATATTTCCAGAAACACCAATCCTGGTTGTTTGTCCATTCACCGCGGTAGACCGCCGCCGAATGCTCCCCCACGTGATGGCAGATCTCGAGTAACAGTGCAATCGCCATCTGCGCCACGGCGGCCGTGCCGTAAATGGGAATGTTAGCCACCGGAATCCCCTTGGCTTTCGCCGCCTGGACATCTACGACATTATAGCCGGTCGCCAGTACCCCAATAAACCGAATCTGGGGACAGGAATCCAGCGTCGCTTTGGTCAGGGGAGTTTTATTGGTATAGACAATTTCCGCGTACCCAATCCGCTCCACAATCAAGTCGGCGGGTGTGCGGTCATAAACAGTAAGTTCTCCTAAGTTCCCCAGACCGTCCCAGGATAGATCTCCTGGGTTTTCCGTATAACCGTCCAGTACTACAATCTTCATGGTTACCCCCCTTTTACAGGTTCAATTTACTCCATGCTTCATTCAGCACACGCTTGGCATTGGCAATTACCAGTAGTGGATCTTCCTCGCCCACCGGTTTCACCTCGAAACTAACGATTGGGCGTTTCCCCTCTTGCAGGTAGCCCACTTCAAACAAGGCCCGTAAAAACGCGGTTACTTCCGCCACCCCGTTTTCACTGTTGGGGAAGCCAAAGCGCGGATGGACATCGCCGTAAGCCGGCATGGAAGGATCCTTCATGACAACATTTCCGATATGGACGTGCCAGAGATGATCCTTAATGGCGAAAACCGCCTCCCTAATATCCTCCCTGGTCTGGGGAATGTGGGACAAGTCAATCATCAAACCAAAGTTATCATGTTTCTGACAAATAACTTCCGCGAATTTGTTAGCCAACGGTGCCGGCCCGATCAAGCATTTCTTGTCAAAATCAAAATCAAATAGTTCCAGAATCAGAGGCATGTCCCCTTTGGATTTGGCATAAGCACACAGTTCTTCTGTGGATTTGACTAAGGCGTTAAAAGCTTCTTCTTTATATTCCTCTTCGTATTGTCCGGACAGGAAACCAAATCCGGCAGCGCCAAATTGGTAAGCTTCATCAATACCTTCCTTTAGAGTAGCAACCGCCAGTTGTCGCCCGGCTTCATTCCGGTCATTGATATTAAGCCCAGTCGTCAGCAGCCGGGGTGAAGCCCCGTAGGCCACCGTAATATGGGATTGTTTTAAGCAAGAAATTGCCTTTTCTTTTTCCGCCTGGTCTTTAATCCAAGTAACCTCAATCGCATCAAAATAATCGTCTTTTAGGACCGGAAGCAAGGCCTCAGTAATCTCGCCCTCGCCCTTCATGACCTGTGGAAAAGCCATAAAATGAACCAGTCCGATTTTCATGTAGTTTTTAATATGATCTTTCATCAGCTTGAATTCCTCCTTGTCTTGTATTAATCGGCCCAACGCCTCGAGTTTACCTTATACAAACTCGCGCACGGCGTCAATGGCCCCACCCATGGAACAATCGGTCTGTTCTTCACAGACAATATCAATCACATAAGGTACTTTGGCCGCAAGCGCTCTTTCCATCGCCGGGGCAATCTCTTCCGGTTTAAAGACCCGTTCGCCGTCACAAGCAAATCCTTTAGCGACCTTCACATAATCCATGATGGTTTGGTTCTCTTTCATCTCAACGGCATACTCATAAGAGAAGGCATACTTTTGGTTTTGGCGAATCAATCCTAAATAGGCGTTATTGACAATCACCACAATCAGCGGGATTTTGTACTTCGACGCCACTGCCAATTCCTCCACGTGGAAAGTAAAACCGAAATCACCCATAACGGCGACCGCTTTTTTCTCCGGATTGGCAATCATTGCCCCAAAGGCCGCCGGAATGTCAAACCCAAGGGTACCAGCGCCGCCGGAAGGCATATAGGTGCGGGGACTGTTAATTTTCTGGAGCTGTCCCGACCAGATTTGGTTGAGGCCACAACCGGTGGTAAACATCACCTGATCGCCAAAGACCTTATTCATCTCCCGGTAAACCCTCTGCGGTTTAATCGGTTGGCAATCATAATCCGTTTTTCTTTCCAGTTCGGCGCGGAGGGCCGGTAAGGCTGCCACCCGTGGGGCGTTACTTTTAAAGCCGTCGGCTTTAGCCGCCTTTAGTAAGGCTTCGATTGCTAACTTAGCATCGGCCACAATCCCCAGATCCGGTTGGAATATTTTCCCGATTTCACTCGGGTCAATATTAATGTGGATAAATTTCCGGTCACCCTTGTACACATTAACATTCCCAGTATGCCGGTCAGTAAAACGACAACCGATCCCCAGCACAACGTCGGACTCCATCATAATTTTATTGCCAACCGGTTGCCCGACCTGAATCCCGGTATGCCCGGCATTAAGGGGATGGTCTTCAGGAATGCCTCCTTTTGCCATGTATGTAGTGATCAACGGAATGTTTAAGGTCTCGGCCAACTCGACACATTCTTGACATGCCTCTGCTAAAACCACACCACCGCCCATTAAAAGCACAGGGTTTTCCGCTGTTTTTAGGATGGCAATGGCTTGGTCAATTTCCGCTGCTGCCGGAGCTTTCTGCTCAATCTTTAGCGGTTGATACTGAGCGGGGTCAAAGTCGATTTCGACCGACTGAATATCCAGCGGTAAGTCAATCAATACCGGACCGGGTTTTCCTTCCCGGGCAATACGAAACGCTTCCGCAAAAGTTTCGACAATTTTGGTTTCATCCGTTATACAGTAAGTCTTTTTCGCCACCGGTTCGCAAATTTTAGCTATGTCAACACATTGAAAGGCATCCAAACCAAGTTGAGCGCGGACAGCCTGACCGGTGATGGCAATCAACGGGATTGAATCGATCATGCTAGTGTACATCCCAGTAACAAAATTGGTGGCGCCTGGTCCAGAGGTGCAAATTGCTACCGCCATTTTACCACTGGCCCGATAATAGGCACTAGCTGCATGTACGGCGCATTCTTCATGACGCATGGTATAATGACGAATATTTTTGCTTTCTCCCAGAAACTTATATAAACCATTAATTCCCGCCCCGGGAATACCGAAAGCATCTGTGATTCCTTCTTTTTCTAAGATTGCGACCATTGCTTTTGATGCGTCCAAAAATACCAACTCCTTAAATTTCAATAATTAAAACTGTATTTTAGTTAAAGGGTTTTTTGAGTAATACTCTTTGTTATTTAAAACCCTTCTTCATTTAATTACATTATAGCTGTAACTATTTTAAAATGCAATATAAGATTTACATTTTGGCCATGTTTGGGCAATATTACTACAATCTACCTTGTGTTATCCATATAATGGGCCTTAGTTTTTAAAAACGTACCTTATAATTCCCTTCTTATCAAACGACTTTCTAAATGTTAGGTTAAACATCCTCTTATAAATGAGCGATTAAAGGCATGGAAAAATAAAACATTATTTCATTTTTGTACGATCAATATAAAAGCTCACCAGTGGTGAGCTTTTTCTCACGAACATACTTTTAGCGCCGATTATTCATAGCTTTAAACCGTAGAGGTATCCGGTGCCGTCAATGGAACCGGTGCTGCTACCGTTTGTTCCAGGAAGAACTTGCGGAAATGATAACCGTAAATTGAATAGGTGACCGCAAGCGGAAAGACCCGGGGTTTCTTGAGGAGCGACCAACCGACCAACCGCCAAAAGTACCAGCGGTTTTGATCCCAAATCCCCAACCAAAAGAGGGCTTTGGCGAAGGCGGTCAAATGGTATAAACGGAGGTGGAGCTTTCGTCTGCGCGGCGGATTATACTCCTTCAAAAAGGCAATCACCCGCCGACAAAAATACTTGGGTGTATACAGGGTGGCGGTCACCCGCTTATAACCGGCTAACAGCTTTTCCCAAGACATCATCGGCTGATAATTGATCTGCTGGTTGGTGTTGTTACCCACACTTTCCGTGAGGATCCGCCCTTCTTTTTCCATTCGCTGATACAGTTTGGTCCCCTTCAAGACATTCAAGAGCCCGACCATGGCCGTGACAATCCCGCTTTGCTGGATAAATTCGATCTGCCGCTCAAAAATGGTCGGCGGGTCCTGATCAAACCCTAAAATGAAACCGCCCTGCACCTGAAGACCGTACCGTTGAATCTTCTTCACTGCGGCTAGCAAGTCCCGGTTTTTATTTTGGAGTTTATTGCATTCGGTGAGACTACCCTCATGGGGAGTCTCAATCCCGATAAATACCGACTCAAACCCCACTTCAACCATGGCCTCCAGTAACTTATCATCATCGGCCATATTTATGGAAGCTTGTGTATTAAAGGTGAAGGGGAAACCTCGTGCCGTAAGCCATTGGTCCATCGCCGGGAGGAGTTCCTGCTTGAGCATTTCTTTATTACCAATAAAATTATCATCCACCATAAAGACCCCGCCGCGCCAACCGTGCGCGAACAAGTCTTCAAGCTCCGCGAGCATCTGTTTACTACTTTTGGTACGAGGCCGGCGGCCGTAAAGCAAGGTAATATCGCAAAAATCACAGTCAAAGGGGCAACCCCGGGAATACTGTAGGCTCATGGCATTATACTTCTTCATGTCCAACAGATCCCACCGAGGCTGCGGTGTCGTGCTGAGATCAGCCCATTCCTCCGGGTCGGCAGTATACAAATGTCGGGGATTGCCCGCGGCCAGGTCAGCCAGGAACCGTGGTAAAGTGAGCTCCGCTTCCCCTAAAACCAAGTGGTCCACCTCGGGATAATCCTCGGCGCTTACCGTAAAGAGCGGACCTCCGGCTACTATTCTTCGCTCTAACCTTTGACACCTGGTAATTAAGTCCCGTACCCCTTCTTTCTGCACAGCCATGGCGCTAACGAAAACATAATCCGCCCATGCCAAGTCGGCATCCTTAAGCGTAGTTACGTTCTGATCCACCAGTTTCAGCTCCCAGTCCCGGGGCAATAATCCGGCGACCGTCAGCAAGCCCAAAGGGGGATGGGCTGCCTTTTTGTTGATAAATTTGAGGGCATGGGTAAAGCTCCAAAAAGTCTCGGGGAATCGGGGATAAACCAACAGAATTTTCACTTGCTTCTCCCTCCACTATAAATATAAATCAAAGTCTCCTCTTTGCAGTATGGGTAAAAGCCAGTTGGTTTATCCCCGCCCTTTACTAACCCCCAAAGCTTACGGCGTCTTTTTGAACATAAAAAAGCCCCGAAACAATAAGTCTCAGGGCATAGGTTCTGAACTGCATTTGGCTTTAAATTCTGGCCAGGATAATGAAGTTCAAGATGAAGAGCAAGGTGGAAACGACCAGAATCGGATGGACTTCCTTGAACTCACGTTTACAGATCTTAACCACGCAGTAGAAGATGAAGCCGGTGGCGATTCCGTAGGAAATGCTATAGCATAAAGCCATAAAGATCCCGGCGAAGAAGGCAGGAATTGCTTCCTCCAGCTCATCCCATTTGATCTCTTTAAAGGAAGCCAGCATCATAATCCCAACCACAATCAGGGCTGGAGCCGTCGCCTGTGCCGGAACAATTCCCGCTACCGGAGCCAGGAATATGGAAGCGATGAAAAGTAGCGCCGTTACCACACTAGTTAGCCCGGTCCGACCGCCGGCACCGATTCCAGCGGCGCTCTCCACGTAAGTGGTGGTGTTCGAAGTCCCGAATACAGCGCCAACCGAGGTGGCAATCGCATCGGCAAACAAAGCCCGGTCCATCTTGGATTTAAAACCAGAACCGGAGTGCATCATTTTCTCATCTTCCGCGCTAAAGATCCCGCTGCGGCGTCCGGTACCGATAAAAGTACCAATGGTATCAAACGTATCAGATAAACTAAAGGCAAAGATGGTCATTAAGACCAGGGGGATTTTGGACGCATCAGCAAACAAGGACAACATTCCTTCTGGACCGAAGGCCGCACCGAAAGTGGTCCCCAATTCCGCAAAGGCCTGACCAACTCCTGTGGTCGCCCCGATACCGGACACGTCAACCACACCCATGGGGATCCCAATCAAGGTAGTACCGAAAATCCCTAGCAAAATCGCGCCCTTTACTTTAAGCACTAACAGCACGATGGTTAAAACAAGGCCGATAACGGCTAGTAAAACCCCAGGCGTAGTAAATTCTACCAAGGCCGGAACGGCGCTGGCGCTGGCAATCACCGTGCCACTGTCCAAGAGCGCATAGGTCCCAGGATCGGAAGTAAAGTTAATAAGACCGGCGTTTTTCACACCAATGTAAGCAATGAAGATTCCAATCCCACCGCCAATCGCATTCTGCAAACTAACCGGGATTGATCTGATGATCTCTTTCCGAATGCGGGTAACCGTAATAATAATATTAATGATCCCGCATAAAAAAACCATGGCAAGGGCTTGTTGCCAACTGAAGCCTAAGGCAAAGACGACGGTATAGGTGAAAAAGGCGTTCAAACCCATCCCTGGCGCTTGTGCATAAGGCACATTGGCGAAAAGGCCCATCACTAGAGTACCAATGACGGATGCAATAATCGTGGCTAGAAAAACAGCGCCCCAAGGAATTCCGGTCTGACTTAGCATTGCAGGATTGACAAAAATAATATACGACATGGCAAAGAAGGTTGTAAACCCAGCAACGATCTCGGTTGACACTTTAGTTCCGTTTTCTTTAAGCTGAAAAAACTTGTCCATGCAAAGAATCCCTCCCATATTTACTTGGCTATTTTAAGAGCAACCCGCTCTAGACCGCAAAAATTAGGTTGGACTTTTCTTTTAATTAACCCGCGCCGTTAGTATCACCAAAGGTTACTCATTAAATTAAAAAAGGCAATTGGTTCGTGCCAATCGCCGTAAATGATCCAAGAAGGAATACACCAACCTTTCACATTGACCTAAAACCCATCTGTTTCAACGTAAAAGGTAGTGATGTATCCCCAATAGTCGAACAATTTACGGTTGCTCGGTAGATACTCTAGGCCCGTATCGCCTACATTATATTGGGAATCGGTATTTAGATTGTTTCGGATCGGACAGTTAAAATCAATTACAACCGTAGTATATAAAAGCGTCACCCAATAGTCAAGATTCGCCGGCAATTTTTATCTGTTCGTTACAGAACGGCTGTATTGACTTTACCGTTTATGATTCATAGCCCGGGCTTGTTCAAACTCGGCGATAATCTCCGGTCCCGGTTTCTCGGTGAACAAAGAAACCAAGACAATGGCCAGACAAGAAAGGAGAAAAGCCGGTAACAACTCATAAATCCCAAACACACCGCCAAAGGGTTTAATCACCAGTTTCCAGATGAAAACCATACTCCCCCCAGTGACCATCCCGGCAATGGCCCCGGCGCGGGTTACCCGTTTCCAAAACAGGGAAAAGAGCATAATGGGACCGAAAGTAGCCCCAAAGCCCGCCCAGGCAAAGGAGACAATCGTAAAAATAACACTGTTTTCATCTAACGCAATAACCATGGCGAAAGCAGCAATCACCAGGAGCATGATCCGCGTCACCTTCAGTACCGTCCGGTCGGAAGCATCTTTTTTCATGATCCCCTGGTACAAATTTTTCGAAACCGCCGAGGCGGCAATCAATAAATAGGAGTCGGACGAACTAATCGTCGCCGCTAGAATACCCGCCATCACGAAACCGGCCATTAATGGAATGAACAGATTCGTTGAAAGCAGGATAAAGATACTCTCCGCTCCGCTCTGGGTTAAGAAAGCAGTTGGATAAACCACCCGGCCGATGATACCGATCCCGACCGCGGCTGTCAAAGAAATAGCACACCAAACAGTCGCAATCCGCCGGGATAAAGTAAGTTCTTGGGTTTTTTTGATCGCCATAAATTTCAATAAGACCTGTGGCATCCCAAAATAGCCTAGCCCCCAGGAAAGGGTGGAAATAACCGTTAAGAGGCCATAGCGACCGGCGGGTCCGAAGAGCGGTTGGCTGCTTTCCCCCAGCTGTTGAACGCCGCCCTCCATGATCGGCTGGGCAATCCCGAAGAACTCCAAAAAACCCGGGATTTGTCGGGCATTGGCAATGACCGTCGATAAACCGCCGGCCACGGCGCTTCCAGCCCCTAGAACAATGACCAGCGCAATAAACATCACGATCCCCTGCATAAAATCGGAAGCGCTTTCCGCCAGAAAGCCACCGACAAACGTGTAAGAAATGACGAATAAAGCGCCCAAAACCATCATCAAATGATAGTTCGCGCCGAATAAAGTCGCAAACAGTTTACCGACTGTCACAAAACAACTGGAAGCATAAACCGTGAAGAAGACCAGAATAAACAAGGATGATATAGTCAAGAGGACCTTTTTCTCTTCTTTAAAGCGATTACTGAAAAAATCCGGAATTGTGATCGCATCCCCGGCAATATAAGAATAGCCACGCAGTCTTTTCGCCACAAATAACCAATTCAAGTAGGTTCCGACTAAAAGACCGATCGCCGTCCAGATCGCATCACTCAAGCCGTAGAAATAGGCTACTCCAGGCAGTCCCATCAAGAGCCAACCGCTCATATCAGAAGCTTCCGCCGCCATCGCAGTAACCCACGGACCCAGCTTTCGACCACCAATCAAAAAGTTATCACTACTGGCGCTAGCCCTTTTGGCGTAATAGAGCCCAATCCCGACTACCACCGCCATGTATATGATCATGGCCGTTAAAATCTGTAGTTTATTTCCACCCATCTTTTTTCCTCCTTATTAACGCTATGTAACATCTCCTTTTTTTAGCTAACGTCCAGTGCCAAAAGATCGTTACATATTTATTCAATTCTCCCCCGTCAAAATATAGTCTTGTACGGCGGCATTAATAAATAATCTCATATTTATTCTCTTCTTTCCGATATAATCCTTTATTTTAAGGAAAAGAGATTCCGGTTTGTATTTGTGGCCATAAATATCAAAAATTGCCCCCTCAACTTAACATCAATTATATGTTAGAATAGATGTTAGCTGCACGTTTCTATTTTTAACTGCAGACGGCTGGACAATCATCCCATCTCAATTTAAAGGTTGTGATCTTAAATGCTGAAAAGAATGATCGCTATGGTCCTTGTTGTTATCTTCGTTTTTTCCGTTTTCCCCGCTTTGATTAGTTGGGCCGACTACTTGAAAAAAGAGCCGGCCTATCAATTTGTGGTTGACGGGGAAGTTTGGTTCACCGTCTCCGATCAAGCAGCATTAGAAGAGATCTTAACCGACTATCAAAATCAATACCTGGATAACGTCGATACGAACGCGGAGGTCAAAAAGGTCACCTTCGCCCAGCAGGTTGAGATAATCCCCGTTGAAGTCCGGTCTGATCAGGTTGATCCCATCGAATACGCCATCGAAAGAATCTGCGCCATTGAAGAAGAAGCGGTTGAAATTATCATTAAAAGTGGCGATAACTTATGGAACCTAGCCAAAACCTATAATCTTACCGTCGCCGATTTAGAGATCTTAAACCCGGAACTTGATCCACATAAAATCTACCCCGGAGATCGACTGGTCGTCAGTCCGTTCAATCCCGTCTTGGATGTTATCATCGAACTAGAAAATGCCGTCGTTGAATCAATCCCCTTCAAGACACAGCAACAAAAAAATAACAGTATGTATATCAGCGAAAAGCGGATCCTCAGAGCCGGAATCGAAGGCGAGAAGGAAGTTGTTTACCACATTACGCTGCGCAACGGTTATCAAGATACCTTAGAAGCCATTAAAGAAACAACCTTGAAGGAACCAACCAACGCTTTAGTGCAGGTTGGCACCAAGACCACCGTCTCCCGCGGCGGTAGAATAAACTACGGTGTCGTCCACGGCAAAAGAATCTCCAGCAGTTATGGGTGGCGCGTCCATCCCATCACCGGACAAAGGCGTTTCCATGACGGACTGGATATTGCCGCCCCGCAAGGAAACAGCGTCTATGCCTATACCGACGGCCGAGTCATCGAGGCTGGTTGGAATGGCGGCTATGGTAACTGTATCCTGATTGACCATGGTAATGGCCTGCGCACCCGGTACGCCCATCTCTCCCGGATTAACGTCCGGGTCGGGCAACGTGTTTCCACCGCCCAGCGCATCGGTGCCGTCGGCTCCACCGGGAATAGTACCGGCCCCCACCTCCATTTCGAAGTAATTAGAAACGGGAAAACCCAGAATCCCTTGAACTATATTTAAGTAGTCGCTCATGTGAAGTGATGCTAATCAATGCAAGGAAAACGAAAACCGCCATGTCGGCGGTTTTTTTGCGTCTATATGGGCTTTTTACAACACAAACAGCTTTATATATATTCAAGTTTCCACTATATATATTATCATGAGTAAAATCTTTAATACCTTTCATTAATTGGGTTGACACGCGCTTTGCTTTGTTATATATTATGCATAAATATAAAAGGAGGTGGGTGTTTTGGAACTCACCATTGATGGAATTCTCCAGAAGATCGCTTCTACTCCTGTCCCTAAGGTTAAAAAATGCGCCATCGCCTATTCGGGCGGCCTGGATAGCACTTTAGGAATTGAACTCTTGCGCCGAGTTTATAAAGCAGAAGAAATTATCGCGATCAGTGTCGATGTCGGCCAGGGTGACGAAGAGATGGAACTGGGAATCTCCCGGGCGCAGCAATTAAAGATTGAGCCGCTGATCATTGACGCCAAGGAAGAATTCACGGAAAAGTGGCTGAAAAAAGCCATCCAGGCCAACTCCGACTATAACGGGTATCCGGTCTCGACTTCCATGACCCGTCAGCTCATTGCGAAGATTATCGCGAAAAAAGCCTTGGAATTGGGCTGTGACAGTATTCTGGAAGGATCCACCGGGCGCGGGAATGACCAGTACCGTATGCACAATGTCTTCAAAATGTTCGCTCCTGAACTCGCTATTTTCGCCCCAGTCCGTGATTTCGATCTGACGCGGAAGCAAGAATTAATGCTCTGCCAGCATTGGGGCGTCCCCATCGAAGAGTTTATCGTGGGTGGGGATGATAAGACCATGTGGTGCCGTTCAATTGCCTCCGGGGCGATCGATCTAAACCAACCGCTACCCGATGATATTTGGATGTGGCTGACCCCTCCCGAAAAAGCCCCCACCACACCGGAGCAGGTGGAACTTACCTTCGAAGCAGGTGTTCCGGTTGCCTTGAACGGCCAAAAGATGAAACTAGGGGAATTAATCCCACGTCTGAATACGATTGCCGGTCGCCATGGCATTGGTTTAATTGATGTTTTTGAAGACGGAATCATGGATTTAAAAAGCCGGGAGATTTATGAAGCCCCCGCTGCACAAGTTATTCTAAAAGTTAAAAAAGACCTGGAAGGAGCCTGCCTAACTAAGGACGAACGGCAGTTCAAAAAGATCGTGGACGCCAAATGGGCCTACCTGGTTTACCACGGCGAATGGTTCCACCCACTCAAAAAAGACCTGGATGCTTTCATCGCCGAAAGTCAGAAGATGGTCAACGGCTCCACCGAAGTAAAATTATATAAAGGAAACATCATCATTACGAAACGGGATCAACCCAAGACCTCCCTTTTTTATCCGGAAATCCGCTCGATTAAAGCAGCCGGATTTGACCAGCGCTGGTGCGCCAATGCCGCCAAAGTCCGAGGTCTACCCTTTGAACTACTAGCCAAAAGGAACCAAAAATTAGGAATCGAGGACTAAAAGATGGGAAAACTATGGCACAAAAACTATGAACTTGACGCCTTCGTCGAGCGCTTCACCGTCGGCCGTGACTTCGAACTGGATCAGTACCTCCTAAATGCCGATTGTGTGGCTAGTCTCGCCCATGCGACGATGCTGGAAAGCATCGAGATCTTAACCAAGGAGGAGCTTACTGCGCTCCGGGAAGGTCTCATTGCCATCATTGAGGCTCACCAAAAAGAGGCCTTTCCCATTACCCGCGCAGAGGAAGACGGCCATACCGCCATTGAAAACTATTTAACGACCCATTATGGCGAAGCCGGTAAAAAGATCCATACCGGGCGTTCCCGTAACGACCAGGTAATCGTCGCTACCCGTCTGTATGCCCGTGATTTTCTCCTCACCTTTATCCACCACGGCCTCGAATTGGTCAATAACTTACTCGTCTTCGCCGCTCAGCACCAAGCCGTACCGATGCCCGGGCGCACCCATATGCAGATTGCCATGCCGTCGTCCGTCGGACTCTGGGCCGGTGCCTATGCCGAACAACTACTGGACGATCTCCTGCTGGCCAAGACGGCTTATGTAATCAACAACCAATCTCCCCTCGGCTCGGCCGCCAGCTACGGGGTGCCTTTACCTTTAAACCGTGAACTAGTCGCCAACCTGCTGGGCTTCGCCAAAGTCCAGAACAATGTCTTATATGCCAACAACAGCCGGGGGAAGATGGAATCAATCATCTTAGATGCTGTAGACCAGACCGCGCTCACCCTCAGCAAAATTGCGCAGGATCTAATCTTATATTCCATGCCGGAGTTCGGGTATTTCACCTTACCCGACAACCTCTGTTCCGGCAGCAGTATCATGCCACAAAAGAAAAACCCCTGCGGGCTTGAACTTTTGAGGGCAAAAGCAGCAACGATCGGGGCTTGTAGTAATCAGATCAAAAATATCATTAAAGCCTTACCCTCCGGGTATAACCGGGATTTTCAAGAAACGAAGGAACCCTTCATCCGCGGGGTCAATACCGGACTGGGCTGTGTGCAAATCATCGATCTAGCCATCCGGAAAGTTAAAGTAAATAATGAGAAGCTCGCCGCTGGATTCATCCCGGAGATTTACGCCACCGACGCCGCCCTTGAACTGGTCGCCCAAGGCATGCCCTTCCGCGACGCCTATAAAGAGGTGGGGCTGAATCTCGACCAATTAAAAGCCCGGAATCCGGAAAGCACCATCAACGCCAAAACCTATACCGGAACCACCGGTAATTTAGGCTTGGATCAAGCTCGAGCTGCCCAGACCGAATTACAAGCCTTCGTCCAGGCCGAAACCGCGCGGATTGAAACCAAAATCGCCCGCCTGGTGGGATTTCCCGTTGACCTTTTTCAACCGGAAAACTAGTAATGGTACCGATCATCAAGGTGAGCATCTACTGTTAAAAAAAACAGCGGCCGGTAAGTTTAAACTACCGGCCGCTGCGTTTCTCTTCAATGATTGTTGATGTCTAATATTTTAAACCGACCCCGAGGCCAAAGGAAACTTGACTTTGGCCATCTCCCACGTTGCCGTGTAAACCACCACGTAGATCCAGGTTTTTCGCCAGGTTATATTTTAGACCCAAATTATAAAGAAAGTTAACTTTGCTATTATTAACGGTAAAATCGACTTCTCCCATCCCATAAAAATCCCTACTCAATGCAGTTCCCCCGTTGAGACCAATAAAAGGCGAAGAGTCGGTGACCCCGCCTAAGATCGCCAGGGAAGGACTTAGTTCATACTTAAGTGCGATTTTAATATCTTTCTCCAAAGCGGCTGCGATCGCCAGATCAGGCGTGAATCCGTATTCCCCACCAATCAAAATGTGGCTATCACTGGTAAACATCCCGTAGACCACGCCGTGCCCCTTTGACACCGCAGGGGTATTATAACCCCAGGCGCTTGCTGGGAGCGCTAACAGCATTAATGCTACTAGTATAATAAGGACAGTTTTTCTCATGTCATTTCCCTTCTTTCTTAAATTATGAGCTTTCCAGATTTGCCTTTTTCAACCTTCTTTTCTTTATCGAGTATATCAAAGATGAATGACAATCGCAAATATAGTTTTTTTACTTTCCCATCAGCCCCGTTTTTAGCTAAGCTTTTGTGGGGATAGAATTCACTATTTTGTCCACACTACAGATGGAGGTGTTAAAATTGAACCTGAATCTAACTTCAAAAGAAAGAACACTACTAGAGGATCAGAAAAATCACGAAGAAATCTGTGTGCAAAAGTATGCCGATTATGCAAATCTCGCTTCGGACCCACAACTGCAGGCGATTTTTAACAGTAATGGCCTAAAGGAGCAAGAGCACCTAAATACGATCAATCAACTTTTAGGCGGCCAAATCCCCAATATGAACCAACAAGGCGGTAACCAGCAACAGCAACAAGCCCATAATTTCCAAATCCTAAACAACCGCACTAAAAACCACTCCCAAGACCAGAACTTGTGTACCGATATGCTGATGACCGAAAAATACGTTTCTGGTGCCTATGACACGGCAATCTTTGAATTCAGGGATCCCCAAGTACGAAACGCCTTAAACCATATCCAAAAAGAAGAACAGCAGCACGGCGAAGCAATCTTTAACTATATGCAAAGCATGGGAATGTATAACCCGCAGTAAAGTTTTTCTTTGAAAACAAGGCTTTGTCCGCAAGGTAAAGGACAAGGCCTTGTTTTATATGTTCGTCCTCTTCCAACATGATGCCTTGGTTTCTAAGCAGGCAACATAAACAACATAGTAAAGAAATGGCAGATACTCCCGGCCAAGACGAAGAGGTGCCAAACAGCGTGGGCATACTTCTTCCCCTTCCACGCATAAAAGATGGTACCAAGCGTATAGAGCGCTCCCCCGATGAGCAAAAAGAGGATACTAGTATGGTTTAAGGCCTCCAGTAACGGTTTGAGGGCAACCACCACCAGCCAGCCCATGGCAATGTAGAGTAGGGTCGAGAGGATTCGGTATTTATCAATGAAAAATATTTTGAAGATAATCCCGATGATCGCCAGGCCCCAGATGAGCCCGAAGAGGGGCCAACCTACTGTCCCCCGGAGCTTAATTAGGGTTATCGGGGTATAGGTACCGGCAATCAACAAATAAATTGAAGCATGGTCAAAAAGGCGAAATACCCTTTTAACCTTTCCTTCAGGAAAACTATGGTACAAAGTGGAAGATAGATAAAGGATCACCAAAGTTGCGCCGTAGATGGCAAAACCTACTACATACCAAACATCACCGTACCTACTGGCGAGCACTACCAGTACCGCCAAGGCAGCCACGGCCAGTCCTAAACCCACCCCGTGTAAAATAGCGTTGGTGATCTCTTCCCCCAAGGTCTGCTTGCGTTTGTTCATTTCCATTCTCCTGTCCTTTTTTCTAATGTCCTTTTCCAGCCTAATTTCCCCATTACTAATTGGACGTTGGACGAAGAGAAAGAGTTACCTATTCGGATGTTCTATTTGCTTCTGATAATCGCCACACCTAACAACAGTAATCCAACTCCCAAACAACGCCAAAGATTCATCGGATGTCGCTGTAGTCCAAGCAAACCGTAGTGATCCAACACCAGAGAAATCAACATTTGACCGGTTACCGCCATCCCCATCAAGACCGCAGCGCCTAGTTTCGGTGCGACCACAACGGTGGTCCACACATAGAAGGCTCCTAGGGCTCCCCCAATCCAAACCCACCACGGTGCCTGAAATGATTTTGATAGTTCTGGCCAGGGTAGACGGAGAACTAAAATATAAAGCAAAAGTACCACCGCGCCCACGAAAAATGAAACAAAAGCAGCAACAACAGGATGCCCAACCCAATTACGCAGCTGGGAATTGACCACCACTTGAGTAGCGGCGGCTGCTCCACCAATAAGCGCCAAGAGCATAAATAGTCCGATCGCCATCAAATCCCCTCTTCCGAACCAGTTTTCGTCATTATACACTAAAAGTCATCTTTCAAGTATTAACCTTTTTTTAAATATTGCCGAAAAGAAATGTATACGTGTCGTCTTTTCCATAATTATGTCGAAGCTAGAAAGGTAGGAATAACTGTTGAAATTAAAGCAGAAGATCGTCTTGGCTATGGTTGGACTTTTGTGTCTTTTGGCGCTATCCTTGTACCTTGTAGTGGATATCCAAGTTCATACGTTAGTAAATATGAATTCCTCGGATGAACTTGCGTCCATCCTTGATTTAGGCTATCAGCTTATGGATCAGATGTATCCCGGGCCTTGGCGCCAAGATCAAGTTGGTCTTTATAAAGGAAACGAACTGATGAATGACAACACCAAGCTGGTGGACAAAATCCAGGAGCAAACAGGCGCTTTGGCCACAATTTTTAAAGGTGACACTAGGGTTGCAACTAACGTAACACTAGAAAATGGGGCTAGAGCCTTAGGAACAAAAGCTGCCCCCGAGGTATCTAATACCGTCTTAATTAATGGGCAGGATTTTATCGGCGAAGCGGATGTTGTTGGCGCTCAATTTCTGACAAGGTACACTCCGCTCAGAGATTCGAACGGGAAAGTAATCGGAATGTGGTTTGTTGGTATAGAAATGGACCAGGTTAATCAGGTCATTAACCGCTTAGACAATTCGTTCGGAATAATTGCTATAGGTTGTATCATCATGGGAATTTTCACCGCGTTATTCTTCACCAATTCTATTCTCAAACCAATTCCGCATCTATTATCCCATTCAATAAAGCTTCCCAGGGCGATCTAACGGCGGAGACCTCTATTGTTACCAAAGATGAAATCGGAGAGCTTGCCCGTGGTTTTAATGAGATGTTGTCCAAACAAAGAGAGTCCATGCTTTTTGTACATAATTCCTCTGCCCAAATCAATAATAACTCGCTCCAAATTGCCAACGGTAATGAGGATCTCTCCCAACGTACGCAGGAACAAGCAGCTGCTTTAGAAGAATTGTCCGCTACCATTGAGGAAATGGGTGCCTCCATCCAACATGTCGCTTCCAACTCAGCACAAGCCAACCAAATTTCGCAAAAGACCTTAAATATCGTGCGAGAAGGACAAGATGCGATTGCCAAGACCATCACTGCCATGAAGCAAATTTCCGTCAGTAGTAACCAGATTGCAGAAATAATAAAAATTGTTAATGATATCGCCTTTCAAACTAACCTACTGGCGTTAAATGCAGCAGTAGAGGCAGCTCGCGCCGGGGAGGCGGGTCGGGGATTTGCAGTGGTGGCGGCGGAAGTGAAAACTCTGGCCGGTCGTGCCAGTGAATCGGCTAATGAAATTGAGAATTTAATAACCGAAAGTGTCAATCGGGTTGAGCATGGAAACACGATGGTAAATAAATCCGGCGAAATCCTCAACCATATTGTGGAAAACACAACCCAAACTTTTGGGGTAATTACAGAAGTAGCAAACGCCATGAAAGAACAGTCACAGGCCTCCGAACAAATACAGACCTCAATAGATCAGTTAAACCAAGTTACTCAGCTCAATGCCTCTATGGTAGAAGAATTAGCTTCTTCCAGCGAATCGCTGAAACTTGAGGCTGAAAGTCTTATTAACATGGTTAACCGCTTTGAGGTCGGTAATACGGATCATCGATAAGATCCCTGCAGCGCCCTTCCCGCTCTTCATGGCGTCTTTTGCTAAAAGCTTGTCCTTACCAGCCGCGGTCGGCCATCCGGTCATCATTCTGTAGTCCGGCGACGGATACACCCCGCATCGCCGGACCCAGGCCCCGCGACACCTCCGCTAAGATCTGCGGTTCGTTAAAGTGGGCCACTGCTTTGACAATCGCTTTCGCCCGGGCAACCGGGTTTTCGGATTTGAAGATCCCGGAGCCGACAAAAACGCCATCACAACCCAGTTGCATCATTAAAGCCGCATCCGCCGGAATCGCAATTCCACCAGCGGCAAAATTTACAACCGGGAGGCGCTCCTTTTCTTTAGTCTCCTTTAACAGTTCCACCGGCACCCGCATCTCGGCAGCCCATTGGACGACCATTTTGTCCGTAGTCTTCGCTAAAGCCGCAATTTCTTCGGTTACCGTCCGCATATGTTTAACCGCTTCCACAATATCACCGGTACCGGCTTCCCCTTTGGTTCTAATCATCACCGCGCCTTCGTTAATCCGCCGCAAGGCCTCGCCCAGATTACGAGCGCCACAGACAAAGGGGGCTTTAAACTGAGTTTTATCGATATGGTTCCGGTCATCCGCTGGGGTCAGGACTTCGCTTTCGTCGATAAAATCGATCCCCAGCGCTTCCAGGATTTGCGCCTCGACAAAATGGCCGATGCGCGCCTTGGCCATCACGGGAATGGACACCGCTTCTTTAATCTGAAGGATAATCTCCGGATCGGACATCCGGGCCACGCCACCCTCCGCCCGAATATCCGCTGGCACCCGTTCCAACGCCATGACGGCCACTGCCCCAGCTTCTTCCGCAATTTTCGCCTGTTCCGGAGTGGTAACATCCATAATCACTCCGCCTTTTAATTTTTCCGCTAAGCCTATTCCGGCTGCATTTTTAACCATGAAGGCTTCTCCTCCTTCTCCCTAGCTTTTTGTTCTATTGTACCACGCTCTATAGTTTATGGGATTACCTACTAATGTATAGTTTTTGTTAAGAGCGTAGACCTTTTCATAATAACCCTATTATACACTAAATCTAGGAGTAGGAACCGCTTAAAAAACACCCTATTGACATCTTTTACAACTAGGCATAAACTAAAAACATCAGTATCTAGAAATGCCGTTTCATATTATGAAATACCCATAATCCCTTTGCCGCACTAACATTAGGCTGTTTGGCATTTCTGAGCTTAAATACGGAGGGAGCAATAAAATGGGAAAAAAAGTAGTTACTTTCGGTGAAATTATGTTACGTCTGTCGCCTCCTGGGTACGAAAGGTTTGTCCAAGCAGAAAAGTTCAATCTGGTCTACGGTGGCGGAGAAGCAAATGTGGCCGTTTCCCTCGCTAATTACGGCTTGGATTCCTACTTTGTCACCAAGACCCCACAACACGAAATCGGACAAGCCGCTGTCAATCACTTGCGGAGATTCGGCGTCAATACCGCATACATCGCCAGGGGTGGCGAGCGCTTGGGCATTTATTTCTTAGAAATGGGCGCTTCACAACGACCTTCTAAGGTAATCTATGACCGTGCCCATTCGGCAATCGCCCAGGCTCAACCGGGAGAATTTGATTGGGATCGGATCTTCACCGGTGCCGAATGGTTCCATTTTACCGGAATCACGCCCGCCTTGGGAGACGGGCCGGCGGCAGTCACTTTAGAGGCGGTCAAGGCAGCTAAAGCTAAGGGCGTGAAAGTCAGTGTTGACCTAAACTACAGAAAGAAACTCTGGTCCCAGGAGAAAGCCAACCAAGTCATGGGCGGCTTAATGGATTATGTGGATGTGATCATCGCTAATGAGGAAGACGCGGAAAAGGTTTTTGGCATTAAAGCGGCAAGTACCGACGTGACCACCGGGAAATTAAACGAAGCGGGTTACCGGGAAGTAGCGAAGGAATTGGCCGACCGTTTCGGTTTAGAAAAAGTAGCCATCACTTTAAGAGAGAGTATCTCCGCTTCCGACAACAACTGGTCGGCGCTGCTTTATGATAACCAAAACTACTACCGGTCGCGGGTTTATAATGTACATATCGTTGACCGGGTAGGCGGAGGGGATTCCTTCGGTGGCGGGTTGATCTACGCCTTGCTCGCCGGGAAATCCGCCGAGGAGGCCTTGGAGTTCGCCGTCGCCGCCTCGTGTTTAAAACACACCATTTTTGGCGACTTTAACCTGGTATCCGCCGGGGAAGTCCAAGCCTTAGCCGGTGGAGACGCTTCCGGACGAGTCCAAAGATAAAAAGGAGTGCAAGCAGAGATGAATAAAGAAGCATATATCCAAGGGATAATCGAGACGGGGATCGTGGCTGTAATCAGAGTTAATGATGCCGCCGAGCTGATGGACACCACCATTGCCCTTAATCAGGGCGGCGTAAAAGCGCTGGAGATCACCATGACTTCGCCGGGGGCTTTAGAGGCGATCCGTGAAGCTTCAACCCAGTTGGGTGAGGCCGCCATCATTGGCGTCGGAAGTGTCTTGGACCCCGAAACCGCTCGGGCGGCAATCCTCGCCGGCGCCAAGTTCGTTGTTGGGCCGGTGTTGAACCTGGATGTGATCAGGTTATGTCAGCGCTATAGTGTGCCGTGTATTCCGGGCGCTTTCACCCCGACCGAAATCTTACGGGCGTGGGAGGCCGGAGCTGATGTGGTAAAAGTCTTTCCTGCCACTAAACTGGGACCCTCCTACTTCAAAGATATCTTAGGCCCCCTGCCACAGCTAAGACTGACGCCCACCGGTGGTGTTGATCTGGATAACGTCGGGGAATTTATTAAAGCCGGGGCCAGTTTTGTGGGTGTCGGCAGCGCGCTCGTTAATAAAAAACTAATCGCCGCGAAAAAATGGGATGAACTCAGCGCTTTAGCCAAGCAATTTACGGCAGCGGTACAAGCGGCTAGATAATAAGTAAGAGTTGGTGGATAAAAATCGAAGGAAAGAACCAAAAACAAAATCCGAAGGTTAATGCGGTGGGAAAGGCCATCTTAGTAATGGAAACCATCTCCAAAGCGCAGCGGAGTCTTAGTATCAAAGAGATCTCCGCTGCGCTTGGTATGCCCAAATCCACCCTTCACCACCTGGTCTCCACCTTAACGGAGTTTGGCTTCCTGGCCCAAGATCCGGACACCAGAAAGTATAATATCGGTCTCCACCTCGTCGAGATCGGCCAGGCTTATTTAGAGCAACTAGATTTACGCAGCATCGCCCACCCGTTCTTGGAGCGCCTCGCCCAAGCGGTGGGAGAAACAGTCCATCTGCTAATCCTGGACCAATATGATGTCGTCTACATCGATAAGGTCGAGAACTTAAGCCAACCAACCTCCTTAAGATGTAGTTCTTATATCGGCCGAAGAATTGATGCTTATGCGACCGCCGCGGGCAAGATTCTCCTGTCTTACCTACCAGAAACAACAATCCAAGATTATTTGGCCCACCAAACACTAACACCCAAAACGGATTATACCATTACCGACCCGCTGGAACTAGGTAAGCAGTTCCAGCAGGTTAAAGCAGACGGATTTGCCCTCGACCGCCAGGAGAACGAAGTCGGCCTGCAGTGCGTGGGAGCGCCGATTTTTAATCGGGACGCCCAGTGCATCGCGGCCTTAAGCATCTCCGGTCCGGCCGGTCGCCTGACTAAGGAAAGAATCGAAGCAGTTCTGATCCCAAAAGCGAAGGAAGTCGCGGAACAAATCTCTCGCGCCTTGGGCTATTGCTTACGGTAGGCCTCTACCTCCGCCGTTAAGCGAAAATCGTTCTTCTCCAGTACCTCGAAATAATCTTTGATCAGCGCTGAAAATTCCCCAGTGCTCCCCTTCGCAATATACGCCGCAAATGCTTCCTTCGCTTCAGGATCCATTTCCTTAGTATCATAACTGAACAAAGGCGTATTGTTACATCCAAAAAGCGCAAAGGTAATATAACGTTCCATAAGCTGTCGAACCGGCTCGACCTGGGTTGAGGTGTTATATTCTTCAATAAACTTTTCCTGCGCCTCGGCTCGACGGAGTATCTCTTCCCAACTGATCATCAAGGCCGCATCTTTCACCGGTGTCGCCTCCGATTCCACTGCCATCAGGGTAAAATAAGCCCTTACATCCGCCGTCATCGCTTCGTAGTATTTTTCATAGAAGGTATAGTCGATGACAGGGAAGAAGGTCCCTTCCGCGGTCTCGACTTTATAGCCACTGGCGACGGTTTTCGCTACTATTTGCCGCGTGGTTTCATCCTCGGCTTGCTTTAAATTATCCAGCGACCAGTGGCGTTGATAAACCGCTGCCATCTCTTCCTGTAAAGCGCTGTCTTCATAAAGCCTCTGCCAAGCAGAGAGTTGATCTTTTTGCACTTGTTCCAAGCCTAAAGCAAGCTTAGCAGCATTTTCCCTTGAGACTTCCCCGACATGCGTATCCACATAGGCGATCACTTCCCCTACCGCTATCTCCTCTTGGGCAATTAGATCGTTAAACCCAGCCATCACTTTCTCTTCCTTGGTCGGCGAAAGACTACTCCGGCTAAAAACGAATGCCAAGAGTATGCCAATGATTAAGCTGAGCATAAAAGCGGTGTTTTTCTTCATCTTAGTTCCCTCCCTTTATTCCCAAAACACCATCCATTATAATCAAACGATCATGGCGGCCAAACGTTAGCAGCTTTGCAACAGTATTTGTTGGTGCTATTGGGACTTTTTGGAATGGCTTAAAAAAACTCCAGCTTCTCTTTGGTCAGCCTTTCCTCCCAGATCATTTGCAGGATCGCGAGTTCATCGGTGTAATCGGTCTTTGCTTCATCCTTCTCATATTTCAATTGCTCCAGAATCTCAAAGGTGAAATTAGCCGCCCCTTTCGCGGTCCACTCCTTTTGTAACGCCTGGTTCGGATGGCTGCCCGCTTCTAGTTTGAACCTAGTTCCATTGATCGTACCCTTTAAGTTAGCAGTCGCCTGCAGATAACATTTTCCCCCATCAAGCCCACGGATGATAAAGATCCCCATCTCCGGTTTCATCTGTTTATACAACTGTTTCAGTTCTTTTTTCCGATCCATGGTTAATAACCCAACTCCTTCAAAATCCGGGCTAAGATCCCTAACCTTTCCCCAATCAGTTCATCATCATTACTCAATGCTTGGCTAAATAATTTTAGATCTTCCTCAATCTTCTCATTTTCCGTGCAGATGGCCACCGTCATCGCATCCCCCTGCAAACCTACCCGGTCAAGGACGGGTTTTTCGGGTTCGTAAAGCTTTGCATTACGGTAAGCCTCTTCCTGAAAGTAGAGCTTCGTCCGGCTAACAAGAATTGCCAGGTCTAGAACACGATGGAGTGGTAACTCTTCTGACTGCCGGGACCATTTTTCTCCCGTATGCCGCCATACTTTGGCAGAAATATCAACCCGGCCCCGATCGTTCCATTGCGCAAGCCCCAAGGAAAGCCCTTTCGCTTCCGAGTCATAAGCAGCTCTACCGTCCACCTGTTCATAGTTTTCGCAGACAATAACCGGTTTGTGTTTTAACGTCGTCGGGATTTTCATCCTTTGACCTCCTTTATTTAGTAATTTAGTTAGTTAGTAAATTAGTAATATATTTGAGTATAGACCTTCTTCACTATTCCGTCAAGAAAATAAATCATCCCTCGGTTTCGGCAAATAAATTCCCTGTCCACCCTTAGGAGTAACAGGGAAATTGGCTCTGACTTTATCTACCATCAACAGAGCTGATCTGGTATAATAGGAACGATCTTATGTTCCATGCTAAAATAAGGGAGGATAAATCATGATCATTACCACCACTCCTTCGGTCGAAGGCCGGAAAATTACTGACTATAAAGGGATCGTCTTTGGTGAAGTCGTCTCCGGGGTCAATTTTGTAAAGGATTTCGCGGCCGGACTTTCCAATTTCTTTGGTGGTCGCTCCGGTTCATATGAAGGAGAACTGATCGAAGCTCGCGAAGCCGCCATCCGCGAAATGCAAAAACGGGCTACTACCATGGGTGCTAATGCCGTTGTCGGCGTCGATATTGACTATGAAGTATTAGGACAAGGCGGCAATATGCTCATGGTGACCGCCTCCGGAACCGCCGTTGTCGTGGAATAAAGCCTAGTGCGAGCAACAAATCCGTAGTAAAGAAGCAGAGACCGCCCGAGGCGGTCTCTGCTTCTTTAGGGCTTTTAGTCCTTACTGCTTCCGTCTTCCTCCAAAGTTGTCAGCTGTTCAAATAAGGGCCGCGAGCGAATGATCCAAACAACGGCTATAACCGCTAAGAGCAGGACAAATAATTCCACCCACCAGATACTAACCCCTCTTTCGAGCAAAATGACCGCCGGCGCGTTGACCAAAGTATGCAGCAGAATTGCATAAAACAAATAGCTTATTTTCCTTTTCATCACCCCATAAAGGACCACTAAAGAAAGGCCAATTTGGATAAATAGCGTAAAGAACCTTTCCAGCCCGCCGACGATGAAATAAAAGGGCGGGGTGTTAATCAACTGGTTTTTGACCATCTCCGCAGTGGCGGCATCCAACCCGGGTCCAATCAGGTTCTCAAAGGTCCCGGCATTGATCATCAAGCTGATGATGATATTATTAATATAGGTCATCCCGACCAGCACCATCGCCTCAATCCCTCCGTGTCCCAGCCCATATGCTACTCCATTCTTCCAAGATAATACCTGCTTGAGGGGGAAGCGAAAGGCTAAATAACGACCTACTTCTTCAAAGAGTCCAGCGGAAAGACCGCCGACTAAGACGGCGCTAAACAGCAAATTCTGCATCAACTCCTGAAACCAGGGTTGGTCGCTGAAGAAGGCTAACAGGGGAATTCGGATCACAATTTGAAAAACAATAAATATTAGAGCCCCAATCCCAATCGCCTTCAAGGAAATGCGTTCTTTTTTATAGAGATAAACCGCCGCGCCCACCGGAAAAACGAAAATAAGCAGCAATGAGCAGATCATAAAAACAAGCGAAAGTTGACTTACCATCATTTATACCACCTTTCAATCCATTTCTTTAGGCTTTCTCTCTTTTTCGATTCCACACGTTCCAGCTTTTCCCTACCGTCCGCTGCTTATACTTTGAAAGGGCTATTGAATGCCTGAAATGCATCTAATAGCCCTTTCGCTCTAGTTCGTAACCTGATGACAGGTTAAGCTATTTTATTCCTTGCTTTGCACCTTATTCGTAGAATTGTTCGTATTTCACCCGACGTTCGTCAATGATCGCCTGGCCACCAGTGTTGAGATAATCCTGGAGACCGCGATCGAAAACAGAGTTGAAATCGGCTGGTTTGGCCACCACCGATTGGATCAAGAAGTTATTACGTTTCTCGGGCAATACCGCACCCATACCCTCTTCCGCGTAGATCTGACCAACATTGTAATTCTTACCATAACGGGCTTCGTTACTCGTAATCTTGTAGGCTTTCTCGATGAAGCGTTTATCAACACCCCCATAGCCCAGGGCAACGGATTTGACGTTCAAGTCCGTATCGCCAAGATCCAAACCATTAATGGTGATCGTATAGTCGATGTTGTTCGGCGAGTTCATGATCTTCGCGCCGGTAACGGCCTTCGTTTGGATCGTACCGTCGGCCAAAACCTCATGGGTCACACCCTTTTCACCAATCTGGAGGAATTTACGGTTTTCCAGCTTGGAGATCCAGTTGAGATAGAGTACGGAAGCCAGCGGCTCTTTATTGGTGGATGGGAAGAAGACTTTCCGGTCAATGGGAGCGGATAAGTATTTACGATAGATGCCAGCGTTATTTGGGAAGCACTCCACGGCAATATACGCTGCATCTGGACCGACCAGCTTTTGCAGGTTGGCATGGATGCCTTCTTGACCATCACGATAGGGGTAATCCCAGTTGTGCATAAACGCGCCAACATAGCCGGCTTTGATCATGTTGTCCTCGGTTTTGTCACCAGCGGCGTAGAGGGCGAAGTTCTTCCAGATTAGTCCTTCGTTATACCATTCGTTAAGCTTCTTAACCCCGTTCTTGTAGCCAGGGAAGAGCAACCGTCGATCGTCGAAACCATAGACATAACGTTCTTTCTCGGTGATGCTTTCCGGCACAAAGGAAATCAAAAGATGATCATTACGCCAGCCCACGTCGAAACTGGTCGAATAAGGAACCATCTTATCCGCGTCTTTACCCAGTAATAATTGGGCGTTATCTCTGAACGCTCTCAACATGTTTTCAAATTCGGCTAGGGTTTTGGGCTCTTTAAGTCCTAGCTTTTTCAACCAATCCTCACGGACAAAGGTATTGATCCGCTTGTTCTGGAAGAGAAGAGCCTCAATCGCCCAGATCGTGCCCTTTTCAGGATCTCTGTTCCAGTAGATGTTGGAATCGCCCAATAAGTCCCATAAACCAGCCAACAATTCTTTATTTCCGTCAAGATAGGGGGCCATGTCTAAGACGCCGCCCATGTTGGCGTAGGTTTGGATGGTCGGGTAGCTATAAGTAACGCAAACATCAGGCGCGTCGCCAGCCGCTAGCAGGTTGTTAAGCACTTCCACCTCAGTCCAGCGGGGAACGGGTTTGAAAGTAACCTTAACATTATGGTCGCGCAGCATACCCTTTTTGATGAAGTCCGTATAGAAGTTATCTTCCGGTTTGGAACCTCCGGGGTTGCCCCGATCGAAGATCTCCACGGTAATCGACCGTGTTTTGACGAACCTACCGTTGACAATTTCGGCTTTGGACGCTGCTAAACCGGAGAGGCAGACCGTCAACACTAGGACCAACAAGAGACTAGTCAACACAAAACGTCTTTTCAATGATAATCCTCCTCTTATTTGTTTTATTAAAGATGTGGTCTCCACCACAGCTTAACCCTTGATTGAACCTAAGGTCGCGCCAGTAATGAAATATTTTTGCAACCAGGGGTAGACCAGAAGGATTGGCACCGTGGCAAACACAACCGTCGCCGCTTGCAGTGTTTCCGTAAGCCCTGGATTAGTGGCAAAACCCTCTTGTGTTGCAATTTCGATGCTGGAAATACTTTTGAGGATATTGTACAACAATAATTGAATCGGAAAGTAGGTGCGGTCATTCATGTACATCAGCGCATCGGAAAAACCATTCCACCGTCCGACGGCGTAAAAAAGGGCGAGGGTAGCAATGACCGGTTTCGACAAAGGTAAATAAATACTGACCAACACCCGCACCGGTCCCGCTCCGTCCATCTCTGCCGATTCACGTAAACTTTCCGGAATACCGTAAAAGAAGCTACGCATAATAATCATATTGAAGACGCTCAGGCAGTACGGAACGATCAGCACTACCGGCTTATTTAGCATCCCTAGATCCTTGAGTAACAGATAGGTCGGGATTGTCCCGGCGTTAAAGTACATGGTAATCAGAATTAAACCATTAAAGAAGCGACGTCCCTTTAAATTCTCGTAAGTAAGTGGATAGGCGCACAGCGTCGTCATGAACATGGAGAAAATCGCACAGATCACTGTTAAAAAAGCTGTCCAAGCCAGTGACCAGGTATATTTACTATCATTTAGCACCAAACGGTAGGCTTCGAGATTAATACCCTTCGGCCAGAGCGTAACCTGATTTCGAATTAACGCTTCTGAAGAACTCAAGGAACGCGCTAAAATGTTCACCATCGGCAGCAAGCAAGCAAATATCAGCAATAAACAGATGAATGCGATCATATAATCTCCGAATTGATTCCTTTTTGTTTTAATCATGCTTTTAATACCCTCCTACCAAATACCGCGTTCGCCGAATTTTTTAGCCAAGGCATTTGCCGCGAAAAGAAAGATGACACAGATGACTGATTGGAAAAGTCCCACTGCGGTGGTTAGCGAGAATTGCAGACCACGGATACCATTGGTATAAATAAAGGTAGAAATCACATTGGACGCACTAATCACTAAAGCGTTCGTCAGAGAATAGGGCCGATCAAACTCACTACCTAGGATATGCCCGAGACTCAAAATGAGCAGGGTAATAATGGTGGAACGTATACCGGGTAAGGTAATATGCCACATACTTCTCCAGCGACCCGCTCCATCCATCGCCGCCGCCTCATACAACTGGGGGTCGATATTGGTGAGCGCTGCCAAATAGATGATGGTGTTCCACCCGACGCTCTTCCAGATGCCCAGGAAAACATAGGTCCATCGCCAGTGGGTCGGATCATTCAGAAAAGGGACACTCGCAAAACCCAACCGTTCAATAACAATATTAACTAAACCGGTTCCCGGGGCTAAAAGCTTCAGCGCCATTCCGGAGATGATAATCCAGGAGAGAAAGTGTGGCATGTAAACCACTGTTTGCGTAAAGCGTTTAAAACGTTTAAAGGTGAGCTCATTCAATAGTAAAGCCAAGATGATTGGTGCCGGGAATCCGACCACCAAGTCAAGGACGTTAAGCCAGAGCGTATTCCGTAAGGCATAGATAAAATCCCGGTTGGAAAAGGCCTTGATGAAATACTCCATGCCGTTGTTATCCGCCCAGGGCATTTGCCAAGGACTTTGCACAATACTATATTTTTTAAACGCAATTTGGATATAGGTCATCGGGATATATTTAAAGATGATAAAATAAGCGATCGGTAACAACAGCATCAGATAGAGCGTCCAATATTTTTTTAAGTATTTGATCGTCTTCTGATGTTTTTCCATAAACGAGCTAACTACAGCTGTTTGCATTGACATCCCCTCACTTTTTGATAATGTGGTTGCCCTGATTTAGGAAACGTTTGTGAAGCGTTTTTAAAAAATAGCCCCTGATACATCAATGGACAATAATATTAACTTCTTAATCAAATGTTTCTATTCGCTTCCTATAAATCCTTTTTTTCCGTTAATTTTTTTCGAGGATACATTAGATTGCTTCTAGGAATTGATACTGAGCGAGATATAAACGATAGTAAGCACCCTGCTTTTGCATCAGTTCATCATGGGTGCCAGCTTCGACAATCCCCCCGCCATCAATATACATGATCCGGTCGGCGTGCTTAATCGTGGAAAGCCGATGGGCGATGATAAAGGAAGTACGGTCCGTTAAGAGCTTCTCCAGACCTTGCTGAACCAGGATCTCCGTCTCCGTATCTATACTAGCGGTCGCCTCATCCAGAATTAAAATCGTGGGGCTTGCCAGTAACGCCCGGGCAAAGGAGATTAACTGCCGTTCCCCCACCGAGAGCCTGGTCCCCCGCTCATTAACCTGAGTATAATAACCTTTCTCCATCTTGGTAATAAAATCATGGGCGCACACCGCCTTGGCGGCCACGATCACCTCTTCATCAGTGGCGTCTAAGCGGCTGTACCGGATATTATCGATGATTGTCCCGGAAAAGATAAAGCTATCTTGCAGCATAACCCCCATTTGACTCCGTAACGAACGTAGGGTAACATCCCGGACATCAACCCCGTCAATCAGCACCTTCCCACCGGTAACATCATAAAACCGGCTGATCAGGTTAATAATCGTGGTCTTCCCCGCCCCAGTCGGCCCCACCAGTGCGATGGTCTCACCCGGCTGCGCGATGAAATTGACGTTACGGAGGATCTCGTGGTCCTTTTCGTAGGCAAAACTTACGTGATCAAACTCAACCTGACCGTTAATGGGTGGCAGCGTAGTCGCCTCTGGATCATCCATCACCGATGGTTTCTCATCCAACGTCTCAAAGACCCGTTCAATATAGGCGGCGGCGTTTATTAAGGAATTATAGAAGTTGGACAAGTTGTTGATCGGCTGCCAAAAAGAACCGATATAGCTTAAAAAGGCGATCAAGACACCAACTGTGAGCTCCTCCGCGAACCAGAAGACCCCCGCGACGTAAACCGCCGCCGTGACTAAGACGGAGATGTTCTCCACGATCGGATAAATCACAATAATGACTTTAATCGCTTTCATCCAAGTCTGGCGATAAGCATCATTCAACTTCGCAAAAAGTCCCAGGTTCACTTCCTCCCGGGCAAAGGACTGGGTTACTTTGATCCCGCAAATACTCTCATGGATGTAGGCGTTCATATTCGACTGTTTCCGGCTGACCTGCTGCCATAACTTCCGTTGCAGATTCTTCAAGAGAAGCAGGGCAAGCACCAGGAAGGGGAGCCCCGCCAGGCCAATGAGGGTAAGCCGGTAATCAAGGGCAAACATAAAGCAGACAATGACAAACAAGGTAAATAGATCGGTGATTAAATTGATAATCCCGTTGGACAAGAGATCACTTAAACTGTTGATATAATTAACAACCCGGACCAAGATCTTCCCATGGGGGCGACTGTCATAAAAATCAAAGGGGAGTAACTGAAGATGGGAAAAGAGATCCTGCCGCAGGTTTTGGATTACACCCGCCCCCATCTCGGCTGTGCGCATAATCCGAAACTTCAGACCAAAGGCGGAAATGAGCAAAGTCAGCACATAACAAAAGGTAAGCACAGATAGTTGCGGCAGATTATGCGTGGGAATCGCTTGGTCCAGCGCTACTTTGATGATGTAAGGCCCGGTAAAACCGGCCACACTACAGAACAGCGTAACCAGGACCGTAACCAACAGCTTTTTTTGGAATGGTTTCACATAACCTAATAAGCGTTTGACCTGATTTAAGTCGAATTCCACATTGAGGTCTTCATCCACATCATACTTATTCCGTGCCATCTTTACTTCGCCTCCTTGACTTGGTCATCAAAGTCTGCTTTAAGGTCGGCCAGATCAAAATCGCCATATTGGTTCTGATAAATCGTATAATAGTAACCCCGCTTCGCCAGTAAATCCTCATGCTTCCCTGCTTCGAGCAGCCGACCGTCCTGGAGCACCAAAATCAGATCGGCATTCCGCACCGCCGAGATCCGGTGGGCAATGATGAAGGTGGTCTTTCTTTTGTAGACCGACCGCAAATTCAATTGGATGGCATGTTCCGTCGCCAGATCCACACTGGAGGTGGTATCATCGAGAATTAAAATCGCCGGGTCTTTCAACAAAGCCCTAGCCAAGGCGATCCGTTGTTTTTGTCCGCCCGAAAGGCCAACACCCCGTTCGCCAACGATTGTGTCATAACCTTCCGGAAGGCGGGTAATGAAGTCATGAGCCCCAGCGATCTCAGCCGCCTGCTGCACTTCTTCTAATGTGGCGTCCGGAACACCATAGGCAATATTCCCTTCAATCGTATCAGAAAAGAGAAAAATATCCTGCATGGCTACGGCGATATTCGAACGCAATACGCCTAGATCTAGCTCTTTAATAGGGACCCCATCAATCAGAATTTCGCCCGTAGTACAATCATAGAAGCGGCAGATCAGGTTGATCAAAGTGGATTTGCCGGCACCAGTCGGACCTACAATGGCAATAGTCTCGCCGGGACGAGCTGTAAAACTGATCTCCCGGAGCACCTCGTGACCTTGGTGGGCAAAGGAAACCGTGCGAAATTCCACCTGTCCTTCCAGGCCTAGTTCAACGGAGGCCTTGGCGGTGTTTTTGATCCGAGGTTGGGCGTTCAGCAGCTCAATAATCTTCGTGGCCCCTGTGACAAACCTTTGCAGATCATTAATCAGCCAACCCATGTTTCTTAAGGGGTTACTCAGCATCCAAAGGTAACTATGGAACATGACCAACTCACCAAGGGTGAGCGTGCCTTTCATCACCATCAAGCCCCCGAATGGTAAGAGGATCGCCGTCAAACCACTGGAAGTCGCATCAATCGCCGGTAGATACTTACTCCAGATCCGGACCGCTTCCAGATTTCTGGCTTTAAAATTGTCATTTTCCGTATTGAATTTAGTCAGCTCGTAATCTTCCTTGGCAAAGGCTTTGACCACCCGGTTCCCGCTGATATTCTCCTGGACCACCGAGTTCAGTTTGGAGAGTTGTTCCCGGATGGCAAAGAAAGTCGGTTTCACGACCACGGAGAGCCGCAGGGCAAAAAAACCAATCACTGGTGTACAAGCCAGTAAGATGGCAGCCAATCGCGCATTAATCGAAAACAAGGTCACCAGCGAAAAAAGGAAGATGGCAATATTCTCGACCATGCTGAACGCAACCCAAGAAATAAAGTGGCGGACAGCATCGGCATCTCCCGACATTCGAGTCATCAGATCGCCGGTCCGGGTCTGGTCAAAAAAATAAAAGTCCATTTCTTGTAATTTGCGGTACAGATTCATCCGGATGTTATAGACCACATCCTGAGAGACCCATTCAAAGATCCAGCGGTAAAAGTAGCGGGCAACCGATTTGACCACCGTAGCGGCGATCACGAAGAACAGCAATTTAAAGAGGAGCTCAGTTTCTTTCCCCAGAATCACCCGGTCAACAATGACCCCGGATAAGTAGGGGGGAATCATGATTAGAAAGGTAAAAACCATTACTAAGCAGAAAGCGAAAATGATTTTCCCCGTGTTTTTCCGGAGATAAGACCACAACCACTTAAATGGATTCATCATCATGCCCTCCTGGTGGTTAGAAAATACTATCGTTACTCGTCGCTCGCAAGTATACTAGCTCTTGTAGGCTTTACCTAGCCGGGGCAGAATGTTGTTCTCCGTTGACTTGTATTTCTTGGTAAAGTATTCTTAAGCTCTGCGGAGGTTGAAAGCGGGTCGAGCGACATGGAGGTCGCGAGCCGCTTTTGGTTCAGGAGGAACCGTAAAGCGGTTGCCCGCTTTCAATCGAAGCTGAGCTTTAGAATACTCCAAGAAATTCACGGGAATAAGGAAACACATTCTGTACCGGCGGAGATTATAGCTTGGATTAATTTTCATCCTTATCATGTGCCTCAGCTTGCTGGGGTGAGCGACTACTTAGAATCGATCTTTCAATCGATTTATTTCTTTTTGGAGGTGATCCTCCAACTTTTTCTTTTCCGTGTCGACCGTGGTTTCTAAGGCTTTTTCCAACTCTTTTTTCTGCGCGGCGAGTTTACTTTGCTGCGCTTGAATTTCCTGTTCCAATGCATTCAAAGGTGCCCGGCATGCATCGAGCTGAGCGGTGACAGTTTCCTGAAAACGTTGTTCCGTCACGGCCAGCGCTTTTTCGGCTTGGCCCAGCTTTCCGTCGACCTTCCCTTGGAGGTCACGGGTAAAGTCGGTTACCTTGGCGCCAAGCGTCGCTTGTAAACTAGTGGCGATCAGCTGGTTCAAATTGGAGGAGAGCTTCATCCCAAACTGTTCCTGGGTTTGGACTAATTCATAGTCAAGCGTAACTTCTTCTATGCTCGTTAGGGTGTTCCTGACGATTTCCCCAATCAGATCAACCGGTTCCGGTTGGTGGCCATATTCCATCTCAAGCTGAGCGGCAGTAAGGGCAGTGGTCAGCTTCAACCCGGCTGGCTTGATGGTCAACACCCCATCGATCTGCCCCTGTCCCGCCAGGATTTTTTCCGGTAAATAGGGACTGTCACCTAATTCCAGCTGGGATAAAGGCACACCCTGCATAGAGAAGTTTAGCTGGTCTTGAAACTCCGCCGGGGTGACATGGTTCAAGTTCCCGTCCATCCGTAGCAAAGTCTGTTTGGGCGTGTGCGCCAAAAAGGCAAAGGTAGTTGGCGCGCCGTACAGCATCGGTTCACTCGTAATCCCGGTTATGCTCCCCTTTGCATAAAACCCCTCGTGGGCCGAATCAGAGGCCCCTTGGCCGGAAACGACGATCTTCTTAATTAAAAAACGCGGAACGGTTTCCCGGCCCGGAAAAGTAATGTTTTGCCCACCCCGCTTCGGTTTAGCCTTCGACGAGCGATTGCCTGTCTCCGGAAGGTGCTCCCGGAGGTAGTTAATGCTGTCCAAAAGGGTGGTTGAAGCATGAAACACTTCCTTTCCCAACAGGGCTTCGGCAAAATTAGTTTTTTCCAGATCCGGCACTTGCGCCAAGGATAATAACCCTTGGTAATCAGCGGCAGCCGCTGCCGGTAACCGGCTAATGGCGTCCGTCAACCCTTGCCGATCCTTTTGAAACTGCTCATCGGTCTCCGCGATGGCGGTCCGAATTAGCCCAGCTGTCTCCTGAATCTCCTGGACATAAGCCACTTGTTCATTTAGTTCCAGCAGATTACCGGGCTTCTTCAACTGGGAAATGGTGGCTGCCAATTTCTCCAGTTCCACTTGGAGCTGGCCAAGTTCGGTCAGTTTAACGTCCCATTGCTGTTGAACCGTGGCAAACTCCGTTTTGATCTGGTCGGCCGCCTGATCCGTTTTGAATTGATAAGACCCGGTAATCCGGTCCAGATCTAAATTTTCTGTAATGGTTTCCGGTTTTAAAATCGGCATGGTCGCAATGGTCCGGCTCAATTTGGACTCTTTTTCCGTAGTGCTACGGGCAGCTTTCTTTTTCAGCTCGCCACTAGTCTGGCGTTTGTCGTTAAAGATCAGATCGGCTACACTGATCTCCTCAATCACCGTTTTCCCCTCGAATAGCGGACCGGGGGCTAATTCGAAAACCATGTTTTGCGCAGAGAGCAGATTCCGCCACGGATCAGCCGGGTTCGCCACTTGGAAACGATCCATCTTGACCGCGAACTTAAAAGGGTTCAGGCGAAAGCCTTCAATCTCAACTTTAGCGCCCACAATTGCTTGCAACGTATGTTCAAAAGCCCAGGTCAGAAAGGTATTACCCCAAAGTAGGACCACCAGGCTGACCAAGACGAGAAATACCAGAAGAATCCGTCCGGCTTGATTTCGCATTTGCCTCACCTTCATTTACTGCAGTTTAATTTTTTGATACATTTGGAAGAACTTGTTCGCTTTCATGATCTGCATGATCTTTAAATTATTTACTTTGCTTGCCATTTTGGCGCGATAGAACGTAACAATTTGCTTAAAGCCGAAATAGACCGGGAAAAAAGTCGTCAATGACACCACCAAGCTCCCCAGAACGACGGTATTATAGAATTTGGTTAGGGGGGCGATGGGGATGTTGTACAGATAAGTCCAGAACGATTGTAACCAGGTGACGTCAACGAGTAGAAAATAGCCCAGCTGATGGAAGAGGGGATCCAATAAGTAGGCAAAACAGCTAAAGAAAAGTGCCCCGAAAAAGGCCGACGAAATACTGACGTTCAGCGCTAAAATAAGGATCATCACGAAGAAATTATGGAGGGAGAAGAAGGGGGTCAGACCGATAATGGACCCCAAAGCGAAACCTAGGGCGATGTTGTGCGGATCTTCCTTCGAATGGAGGGTTTTGAATAATTTCGAACAAAATTTCATCAACACCATTTTCGATTCCTCCTTGCTTGGATTTGTATGCCAAAAGGGCGGCCCAGACCACCAAGACCACTACGCAAAACGGAACCAGCCAAAATCAAACTGGCTGCCTGGTAAAAAGATAAAGCTTACTTGCTGCCTACCGGTGACCTTTTCCAGGGTGAAAACCTGTTCCTCGTACCGGTTGGTCCCCGCAAACTCAATGATCTGGCGACGCTCGCCCTCCGGACCGGTAAGCTGCAAATGAATGGTGTTTTCCGCCAGTGCAGATCGGCCATACACCACAAGTTTGCGGGCGCCTTCCGCCCCGAAGTTTAGCTCGCCAAAGTCTAAAGTAACATTATTGCCGA
>ENA-UOOK01000627-UOOK01000627.1-fermentation-metagenome-genome-assembly--contig:-NODE-627-length-46615-cov-104.242526_pt1 | contig 46615 bp, 45 predicted proteins | sample MGYA00245777_ERZ724023 | MGnify/ENA primary metagenome ERZ724023 (study PRJEB28704, sample SAMN03018312) | fermentation metagenome | biome: anthropogenic terrestrial biome; feature: soil...
ATTTGTCATACATAGAAACCAAACTCGAAGAATACAATGCCATTTTAGCATCAGAAGATAGTGATATCGAAGAAAAACAGAAAGCCCAAGAAAAAATTGCCCAACATCTTAAACAACAACAGAAATACCATGATTTAGAAAATCAATTAAAAGAAAGCGAAGAAGTCCAAATTTCTACTTCTGACCCGGAAAGCAGACAGTTGATTATTAGAAATATTATTACAGAAATAGCCTATAATGTACAATCTACAGTTGATGCTAAATATAACATTCCTATCAATTATGAGGTAACAAACGAAAATGACTCTAAGGCAATGGGAAACATAATTGAGCAAGCAGTCGAAATTTTGGGCAATAATACATTCACAGCATTATTTGACAAGGGCTATTATTCGGGTTCAGAATTTGAGGTAGTCGATAAATTAGGGGTTGAAGTTCTTGTAGCTATCCCTGATTTACCAACCTCTTCAATGGCTCCCGATCCTGCTTACAACGTTTCAGAATTTGCTTATAACGAAAAAGATGATACCTATACTTGTCCTGCAGGCAACACCTTATCTTCAAATGGAAAATGGTATGGTAAAAGTAGAAATCACAAAGGGCGTAAAAACCAAGCTCCCATTATGATGAAACAATATAAAACCACTGCCTGTAAAACTTGTCCTGTTTACGATTTATGTACCCGTGCTAAAAACAAAAGAGGAAGACTTATTGAACGTTCTTCTTACGCTCACTTGATTGAAAAGAACAAGAAACGCATGAAAGAATACGCCGAAACTTACAGAAAGCGACAGTCAATTGTTGAGCATCCGTTTGGAACCATAAAACGACAGTGGGGATATGATTACATTATGACAAAACAAACTAAACAAAGAGCTTCAGCGGACGTAGGATATATTTTTACGGCATATAATCTTCGCAGAATCTTTAATGTTTTAAGTCATGATGAACTTAAAAAGTTCCTAAAAGGGCTTATTTTTGATTTTTTGACCTATTTAAGCAATTTTAAAGCCACATACGCCTTCATAATTTTTCAAGCGAAAAACCTAAATCATGAAAAAAATCTAAAACATATTGCCTAAAAACAAAAATAATATTGTATTTTTGAAGAAAAATGATTAAAAATGAGGGTTATTAGACAAACTGCCGTTAGCGTTCATTGTAAAAAGACAAAACAGACGACAGAATGAAAAAGGAATTTTTGCTGCATAAAGACCAGAAAGAAAAAGGAAAATCCACCCACATTCAGGCACATTTGGCTGCCCAAACGCACAGGCGACCGCTTCGCAGCCAAAAGAGCCTTCATTTTTGCCTTTGCTCAAAAATAAATAACTTTGTAAAAATTAATTTTATGAATATATTCCAGAAAATCGAAGCTTTTGTAGCAAAGACTTTTAAAACAACATTAGAAATATTTTTAGAAGCATTAAAACTTAGTCCTAATGCTCAAGGATATGTAAGTGGTTCTATCACTGAACTTCTATTGAAGAAAAAACTTGAAGATTCAGGTTATGAAGTAAAAAGAATAAGAGAAAAGTGGGAAGGAAGAAAACATCCCCAACATCATGGCGATTTTTATTTTCGAAAAAGTGACCAAAGTCCTTGGTATGTGTTGGAATCAAAAGGAGTGAAATCAAATACTGAGGATTGGAATAAGCTTTACAATTATCCAAGACTAAAGAAAATGTTATATGATTACCATGAGATTATTAATTGGATAAATCAAGAAGAGGAAATTGAACATCAAATTGAAAAATGGATAGATGAAAATTTACCTGGATTAAAAGATGTGCCAACACTATACTCATATGAAGAAATTCAAGGTTATCTAAAAAATCCTCCGAAAAGAGAAACAGATAAACTCGCAGCAATGAGATTACTTGCTGATAAGACCAGAGAAGAAATTGATAAAATGATTGATGACCAATTGGCTTTTGTAATGAGCAAAGTAATGGTACTTGATACACACTTTGTTTCTGGAACATCTGGTGCAAGTAACAGAACGCAAGCTACTCCAAGAAAGGACGAGTTTAACTTAATTTCAATAGACATTGTTTTAAGGTACAATGAACACAAATTCTTATTTGCTAACCCAAAACACTTAGATTCTTCTGGAAAAGATTCAAATCATTTGCAACAGAACTATATTATGGGATTTGTTTTCCCTCAAACTGACGGCTCTTTAAAACTTGACCTGACAGACGAATGGTATGAGGACTTTAATGAAATGTATGAAACCCTTGATATTGCTGATGCCGTTAATGAAGAAGATATGCAAATTGACAACAGAAACATAATTGTTGAAAACTAAATTTGCTGAATTACACAAATGTGTATTATCTTTGCCACAAATTTGTAATTATGGATACTTTGTTTGACATTCAGCTTTCCAAGGAAGACAACCTTTTAAAAAGGTTTGAGGAAATTCACGACTTCATTTATGCCAATGACGGCTTATCGCCACAGCAAACATTGGAAGAGTTTGTGAAAATTTTGTTTATCAAAATTTTTGACGAAAACGAAAAACTGAAACAGTTTTCTGTTTCTTCTATTGAATGGAACGATATAAAATTAGGTAAAAATGTTTCTTCGTTTTCCGAACGAATAACTGCATTATTTGACAAAACACAAAAAGAATATCAAGACATTTTTGATACGGACGACCGCATAAAACTAAGTCAAAATGCACTTAGTTTTACCGTCAATAAATTGCAAGGGATTTCGTTGCTTGGTTCTTCGCAGGACGCAAAGGGTTTAGCATTTCAAAAATTCTTATCTCACCACGAAAAAGACGGTCGTGGACAATTTTTTACACCTGAACCCGTAATTGATTTTTGCATTGGGATGATGCAACCTAAACCCGATGATACAATTATCGATCCTGCCTGTGGCAGTGGTGGTTTTCTTATGTCCGCATTAAAATATTTGCAAGCAAATCATCAAAATTTAAACACTGCAAAAATTGTTTCACAAAACATTTTCGGCTTGGACATCAACCGAAGTATTGCCCGTATTGCGAAAATGAAGTTGCTTTTGGAAGCTAATGGAAAAACAAATATTCTTTGCACTAACTCATTGGAAGATTTAGACAGCATTAAACTTTTATTAGGACAAAAAAATGGGTTTGATTTAATTTTGACTAATCCGCCTTTTGGTGCGAAAATTACGCAGTCTTCTATTTTGTCAAAATTTGATTTAGGTTATAAATGGACAAGCCATGAAAACAAATTTTTCAAATCAAGAACTGTTTATGCCAATCAAAATGCCGAAATTCTTTTTATTGAACGTTGCTTGCAACTTTTAAAGGAAGGTGGAAGAATGGCAATCGTTTTGCCAAACGGAAATTTTGAAAATCCATCTTTGGATTATTTACGTTATTACATCAAGCAAAAAGCAAAAGTCATAGCGATTGTAAATCTACCACAAGAAACGTTTATCCCTTACGGAACTGGCGTAAAAACTTCGCTTTTGTTTTTAGAAAAAGACAGCAAGAACGAAGAAAAACAATATCCTATTTTCTTCGGCAGAGTTACAAAATTAGGTTATCAAGGTAATAAAAATGGAACGCCACTATACCAAAAAGACAAATACGGTCAGACCATAAAAGATAAAAACGGTCAACCGATAATAGACGAAAATTTTACGACCATTATTGAAGATTATAAAGTTTTTCAAGAAGGTAACAAAGTTGAAAATGAAAATTCATTTTCAATACAGTTTAATGAATTAAACGGACGTTTTGACTTTGATTTTTATTCGCCTGAAAATCGCAAATTGTTTTCCAATCTGAACAATACAAAAGCAGTACGTTTGGGCGACATTTGCGAAATAGTAAAAGTAAAAAGTAGAAAACTAAAAGACCCAAATTTATCAGTTGAATACGTTGAACTTTCAGACATCAATACACATTCTTATGAAATCATCAATTCAACAACTTATCTGGTTCACGAATTACCAAGCAGAGCAAGTTACGAAATAAAGCAAGGGGATATCATTACAGCCATTGCAGGAAATTCCGTAGGGACACGAAAACACGCAACAGCATTCGTAACAGAAGATTATGCAGGAAGTATTTGCACCAATGGTTTCCGTGTATTGCGAAATTTCAAGATTGACAATTACTATTTGCTTTATTATCTAAAATCGGAAATGTTTTTAAAGCAAATGTTTATGTATCGTACAGGTGCCGCAATTCCAAACGTTTCAGACATTGACTTAGCAAATATTGTTATTCATTTGCCCGACAAAAAAATGATAACTGAAATCAGCGACAAAATGAAAAAAGCCTTTGACTTGCGACAAGAATCAAAACAACAAATTGAAAGTATAAATTTAGAACTTGCATAACTCAACGCTTCGTAGTCAAGCACATTTGCAGGTCGCACCAGCCAACGCTATTACCAAAACCTGCAAAAGAGCTTGCCTACCCAAACGCACGGACAGAAAGACAATGCAGCAAAAATGAAAGAGAAATAACGAGAAAAATGAACAACGAAACGCTAACAAAGTGTATATGCCATAAGGGTTTTAGTGGGTATTCAAGTGTTGTAGCCCGCTCAAACATTCGTGTCGGTGGACAGGAAACTACTCCGCAATCCCTTACGGCACATACACTCGAACCGTTATAATTGCGAAAGGAAACACCAATCACTTGATTATCAAACACCTGAAAAATTATTTAAAAAAATTGTGTAAAACACTTGAAAGTTTCAAAAAAATCTTTAACTTTGCAAAGTTAAAGATTTAAGTTCTTTGAAAAATAAAATATTAACAAATTAAAAAAACTGTCCTAATAAAAGGGGACACTTAACTTTAACATTCAGCTAGTCTTTTAAATATTCAGTTTTTTATGCATTATGCGGAAATCTAATTCTGGATTTAGCGAATTTGAAATAGTAAATTTTTTAACATTGCCTGGGAGACAGTTGTAGGTAAAAAAGCAATTTGCGAATTATTAGTTTTAACAGTAACCGATTAGTAGAAGTTAGTAAACAATTAATAAAAAATTAGATATGGAAAGCGGAACGGGAAAACAAATTCAAAATTTATGTCAACAGTTTGTGACTAAACTCTCATTGGAATATAAACCTCTTACAAAAGAAGGACAAATAGAGGTATTAATTTATAATTCTTTATTATCTCTTTTTTCAATTCAAAATAGAATGAATAGTAAAGAATATGAAGTAATTTCAGACGAAGTATATATATATCTTATCAAAGAAATATCGTATATTAAATTAAATTTGACTGTTGAAGATATTGTTGAATTCATCCAAAAAAGATTTAATTTATACAAAAATGAAATTTATAATATGTTTGAGGGGGATAGGTATAAAGTGCTTGAAAAATCATACTATTATTTCTATATAAAGCCTCTATCTGTAACTGATGAGAATATTTCTAATAACATTGAATTGGTTAGATTTACCAATAAAATTATGTTCCTCTCTTATAAATTAAGAGATAGCATTAATGAATTATTTTTCGGAGAAAACAATAAACTTAGTGCAGCAAATGCTAGAGAGCAAGAATGCGGTTTTATTGATTTAGGTGGGCAAATTTGGATGGCAAAAACTCTTCGCGTAAAATGTTTCAAGAATGGTGATCCGATTCAGGAGGCAAAAACTTGTGATGAGTGGTATGCAGCAAATCAAAATAATATTCCAATTTGGGGATCTGATATATTAGATCCAAAAAAAGAAAAGTTATTTTATAATTATTCTGTTATTTCGGATCCTCGTGGAATTGCACCAGATGGTTGGCACATCCCCACGGAATTTGAGATTGATATAATGATAGATAATATTAATAAAGACAAAACTATTTTTGACAATTTTAAAAAAAATTTTGAACTTGATCCTTTGTTAAATCATGTTAAATATTGGACAAATTCTAATTGTGGTAATAATAATATTATTAGTGTACTAATAAACTATAATAATAACATATTTTCACATATAAAGCTTGGTAGACCAGAAAATGATTGCAGAATATTGTGCATAAAGGATGTTCCTATTGGTAAAATCAATATGTCAATCCCATTAAATAAGCCTAAACTTCGAGATGAGTATAAATGCAATTTATTAAAAGATGCTGAAAACAGAACAAAATTAAAAGACTATCATGGAGCAATTGAACTTTATAATAAATTATTGGATTATGATGATTCCGATTTTGAAACATTCTACAAAAGGGGCATCGCTTATTACAATTTGGAGGGAGATGAAATAATAAATGCTAAAAGTGATTTTCACAAAACTATATTGCTCGCTCCAGATTATACAGAGGCATATTACTATCGAGGTTTATGTAAATCCGTTCTTTTTAGATCATCCACTGATTTTTTTTCAAGATCAATTGTTGACTTTGATAAAACAATAGAGTTAGATCCAAATCATGGTTTAGCTTATGCTGCGAGAGGTATGCAAAAGAAAAGAATAGGGGATCATAAGGGTGCTTTGTATGATTTTAATAAAGCTATAGAATTATCGCCAACAATCTATGAAAAATTGTGTTGTGACAGAGCTCGCTTAAGTTTAGCATTTGGGGACTATGAAGGGGCATTGCAAGATTACAATAACTCAATTAAATTATACCCTCATATATCCGCATTGTTTACCGGTAGGGCGTGTGCGAAATCTCACTTAAATGACAAATCATTATTTGATGATATAGAAATAGCAATAGAGTTAGACCCTGATGACGAATACATATATATGCAAAGAGGATTTTATAGATATGAATATAAGGACTATTTGGGAGCACTTGCAGATTTTGATTTTTTTATCGATAAAACTGGTGGATGTGATGGGAATGTTTTTCTGAATAGATCAAGAACAAAATTAGAATTGAAAGATTATAATGGAGCTCTTACTGATTTTAATGAATTCTTAACATTTGTACCTAGTATTACTATTGATATGTTTTTTGAAAGAGCAAAAATTAAAACTTGTTTAAATGATTATTATGGAGCAATGCTTGATTATAATCATGTTATTGCAGAGAATTCTAATCATAGTGATGCATTATGTAATTTGGGGATAATATATCATAGAATAAATGATAATAAATCTTCGATTAGCTATTTATTAAGAGCAGTCAAATTAGGCAATACATTAGCAAAGGAATATATCCATAAATTTAATCTTAATGCAAGTTTGATTGAGACTAATAGTGGTGTTATGGGTAAAAGTGATTTTTCAAAAAACAATAATTCTGGATTGCCGAATAATAATAAAGACGGACAATCAAAAAATGATTTTTTGACATCATATGAGGTAAAAAAGACTTACTACCTAAATATTTACAAAACATTACTATCCGAGGATGATTTCATTAATATCAAGAAAAAAGTGAGGAAATCAGGAGTAATAAATGTTTTTATTTCGAAATGCAAGTCTCAATATTACTCATTTCCTTCTGCCGAGATAATTGTAAAACAAATTTGCCAAGCTAGATCATTTATGTTTGTATTCAATTGCAATAAAATTACCGTCGCATCAATTGAATTATTTGATTGGTGGATTAAGGAAGTTAATTCTGTTAAATATTATTTAAATGAAGAAGAACTTGTAATAATGCTTGATCAAATTGTTATTTATTGTGACAGGCTAGCAAAGGGTAAGTTTTAAAATCTTTATCACGAAAACGATAATTTTGTAAAAACATGAGTAAAAATATAAAAGAATTGATATTAGAAGGCTTTCAAAAAATGGATTTAAATATACTTGATGTTTTATTAGATGACAATAAAACCTATCAAGATGCAAGAAAAGAAGTATTTCTTGAGAAAATTAGTGACGCATTTTTAACCTTTAAAGAAAATGGCGATACACATTTAATTATGTTGCCGGGAACTTGTAAATCAGGAATTTGTCCGAATAGAGGAAGCTTGGGCTATTCTTTTATTGGGAACAAATCTAAGAAACATATTGATTTAATTTTTCGAGAATTAGACAATAACATAACCGATATTTTTCATTGTAATGAATTTGAGACAAATGACAAATCACTGACTAAAAAGAACCGAATAAAAATTGATATTCAAGATGATGAAAAGCTTGTAAATGAGCATAATCCAGATTACTTAATTGAAATAAGACAATACAGATTAGCATATAACGAACTATATAGAAATCAAGACATAATTATTGACAAAACAATTTACATACCTTGGCTTAAAAAACATAACAAGTTATATAAATCAATTTGTATTTTATTCACCTCTCAAGGTGATACTGAAAATTTCTACTGGCTTTACTTTAGAATTAAGGGGATGTCAGAGCATTTAAAACATAATGATTCAGCTAAAGAAGCTTTCGATAGATTCCAACAAATTAACGAACACGATGAAAAACAATTATTAAAATGGTTAACCGAATATGAAGATCTTGGACAGGAATTGACTCTGTTTATGTATGATGGTCTTAATTACCAGAATCCTGAAGAGACTGAATATTTTATAGTAAATGACTTGAAAATTGCTACTTCTGATTTTGAGCATATTGCCAGATTCAAATTCATCATGAATGAGTATTACTATGCTATGCTTGAGAAATATAATACTTTTAGTCAAGAACAGATAATTCAATACGCTAATTCAGATAGCGAAATGTCAGATTGTATAACTAGCTTGACATACCATTTAAACAAAAGAGGCGGTATTAGTTTTGTCGGTTCTACTTCCTAGAAATACTGTAAATTATGTGAAACGCTTTTCCGTCACATAGGACTGAATGATTATTGAAGCGAAATCGAAAACTAATTCAAAAGTCCGAAAGTGAATAGCTTAAACGACAATGAAAGCCTGAAAACGGTATGAAAGGCGCTATTCCGAAAGAAAACCGCAACACCTATTCGGAAAACTTTTCGCTAACGGTCTAAAAAAAAAAACGAAATATCCTGCATCAACGCATTGACAGACAAGTCGTACTATGCTGAAAAACCACCGACACGCTAACAGCACCTAAATGTCATGCGGGGTTCAACGGTAATTTAAGCGGTATCGCTACTAATAACAATCGCCAAATTTAGATTTGCCGTTGTATTTAAATTTGCGAAAAATATTCTTTTAAAATTATAATACAATTAGTAAATTTGGCTTGTGGGAACTTTGACAGTGATGGTTCATTGAAATCCCGCACAACACTTAGCTGCGAGGCGTTAGCAATAAATATAGAGTTAACTGAAACTGAAAAAGAAAATCCAAATTTACATTTTACGAAACTTGAAACATACAATAAACAATTACTTAAAATAATTAACAAACACAGAGAAGAGATTGCTAAAAAGAAAGATATTGAATACGTTCAAAAAGTATCGAAAATTATTAAAATGTACAATCTTAATGAAAAGATAATTGTTGAAAGCATTAATGCCATCGGGACTACAAAGAACATAATTCCAGCATTTAAGTATATCCCAGATCCTTTAAAACTAGAGTTTTATTTAAGTTTGATTTTAACATTAAAATATGGAAAAAAGTTTGCCATAAATCCTAACTATAAAGCTGATTATATTGGCTTACCAATTTCGCATGCACAAGGGAATAAGGGGGATATTGAAGTTTATTCAAAGAATATATATTGGCTAATTGAGGTAACTCTAATTCGGAATAAAACTCAACAACTAAATAGTGAAACTACTACTGCCATACGCCATTTTTTAGAAGATAACAAAATTAATAATTATTTGTCAAAATACCTTTCTTTTGTAGCTCCAATCATTCACCAAGACACAAAAGAATTTTACGATTTTTCAATAGTTAAACACAAGAGCAAAGAGCAAAGTATCAATATAAAACCATATTCCATTCCTGAATTTATTGACGTAACACTTAAGACAGATAATTTTAATGATATGGGAAATTATACAAATCAGATAATTAATGATTTTAAAAACAATTATTAATAACACAAGTTTTTACTCAATTAAATCAATTCTATCGTTATTTTAAAAAAAGCAATATTACAATAGCCAAATGTCAAAATATTTTATTATCTTTGAGCAAGAATTTTAAAAAATTATAAATTTATGAGAACAAAAGTTTTAGTTATTTTTTTAATCTATTTAGGATTTAGTATGAATATGAATGCACAAGAAATTAAATTACCAGCACCAGACAAAAAGGGCGGAAAAACTTTGATGGAAACTTTAAATGAAAGAAAATCTACTCGTTCGTTTACTGATAAAGAATTATCAAATCAGCAGTTGTCAAATTTGCTATGGGCAGCTAATGGTTTTAACAGAGATGATAAACGAACAGTACCTACAGCTAGAAATTGTCAAGAATTAGAACTTTATGTAATTTTAAAAGATGGTATTTATTTTTACAATGCCAAGGAGCACAAACTTACATTGACAATAAAAGGCGATTATAGAAAAAACGCAGGGTTGCAAGAGTTTGTAGCCGATGCAGCAGTTAACATTCTCATTGTTGCCGACACTGAAAAGGCAGCTAGTTCACATTACTCTTACACAAACTGTGGATATATTTCTCAAAATATTTATCTGTACTGTGCTTCAGAAGGCTTAGGAACTGTTGCAAGAGGAGCTTTTGACAAAGACGAGCTTCACGAACTATTGCAATTACCTGAAAATCAAGAAATTCTATTAGCACAAACTGTAGGGTTTGCGAAATAAAAGATAATTTTAAATATTTAGGGTTTTGAATAAATCAAAGAAACATTATTAGAAATGTTGACAGAAATTAACTAAATTTGCAGCATGGAACTTGAAAAAACATATAATGAAAATTGTTTAATTACAATGCAGAACATGCCCGACAATTATGTTGATTTTGTTATCACATCACCACCTTATGATGATATTAGAAATTATAATGGTTACCAATTTGAATTTGAAAAAATAGCAAAAGAATTGTTTCGCATTACAAAACAAGGTGGAATAATTATTTGGGTTGTAGCAGATGCAACAATTAACGGAAGTGAAACAGGGACATCGTTTAAACAAGCATTATTTTTTATAGAAATTGGTTTCAGATTACATGACACAATGATATATTATAAAAATAATCCTATGCCACAAACAGGAAATAGATATCATCAACATTTTGAATATATGTTTGCTTTTTCAAAAGGTAGTCCTAAAACATTTAACCCAATAACAGAACCCACTAAATATCAAGGACTTGCCAACATGAAAAACAGAGGACAAAATGGCAGTCTTGACTATGAAAAAGTAGAAAGAACAAAAGAAAAGAAAGTTGGTAATGTGTTTTTTTATTCTGTCGGCGGAGGAATTTCAACAAAAGACAAAATAGCATATAACCATCCTGCAATTTTTCCTGAAAAACTTGTTGCCGACCAAATTAAAACATGGACTAACGAAAACGATTTAGTTTATGACCCTTTTATGGGAAGTGGTACTACTGCTAAAATTGCTCATCTATTAAAGCGAAGATGGATAGGCTCTGAAATTTCAGAAGAATACGTTAAAATTTCAGAAGAAAGATTAAAAGAATACACTATAAATAATCTCTTTACTTCAATATAATATGAATTTAGTAGAAAAAGGTTCTCAAACAGCAAAAGAAGGCTTTAAAAATGAAGATGACATTGTAAAAAAATTTAACAATTGGAAAAAAGATAAAATAGCTCAATCTTGGCTTATTTTAATGAAATACAAACTGTCTGAAATCGAATTTGTTGAAGCTGTTAAATTATCTGCAAATCTAGGCGGAAAAACTGATGTACAAGTACAAGTAACAATAAAACTCAAAAAAGCAATAGACGTGGAAAACTTACAAGTAAAATTAGTAAGTAACCCCAAAGGATTTAACCAAATTGATAAACGATGGGTTGATAAATATACTGAAATGTGGAATATCCCTTTGCAAGTTGTTTCAATTCTAAAAAGATTTACAGGTGAAGAAAAACCTACAATTAAAAAGACAAAAGACAAAAGAAGAATGTTTGCAAATGAATTTTCTGAAGATGAACAAAAAGTTGTTTTAAAATGGTTGAAGAAAAACCAATCTTTAATCGTTTCAGATATATTAAAAGGACGAGGAAAATTTGCCGCAGAGTGGATGTTAGTTGCTCAAAAGATCAATAAAAATGCAAGGTGGGTTCTTAAACCAATGAATTTTTGCATGAATTATTTCGGAAACGGAGAAATTATAATTACTAATAGAGGAAGTTTTAGAATAGGCAAAATCACTATGCAAAGAAAAGGTGGCGATGGAGGCAGAAATACAGCAAACATGTTGCAATTCAAAATCAATCCAGCAGAATTATTTGACGAAGAATAAAATACACATACCATTTATTTTCAACCCTTAATACAATTAAAACATTAACATAATGAACAAAAAAACTAAAAAATACGAAGTCAAAATTCACTATTCAGGTTTTTGTACTTACGAAATACTTGCAGAAAATGAATCTGAAGCAATTCTAAAAGCTAGAAATTTGCAAATTAATTCAAAAGAACTTTTGTCAAACATAGATAATTGGGAAGAAGCAGATATTGCATCAGAAGTTCAATGAGGCAACTTAAATATTTTAAACAAAATTGTTACTCATAAAAATATAGTTGCTATTAATCAAATTGTTTTACAAAAATTTTACATATATTTGTTAAAATTTTAGATTGTATGAATATTAAGATTTAAAAAAGCAAATAATAACCTGTAAAATTAAAGTTATGAAAAATTTCCTATTAGTGCGTTTTTATCAATACTTTTGATTGTAATTCTTGTTGCATCTTGTACAATTCAAAAGAGACGTTATATGCCTGGTTATCATGTTAATCGCATTGGTAACAGACCTGTAGCTGAAAGAAAAAGTGAAAACAAAAATTTTAATAAAACAGCTGATTTTGTTGAAGTACAAGAGCAACTTAATGCTACTAATGCTACTGAAACAAACAAAACTGTCGAAGAGCCTCTTTTATATGCTTCAGATGATGACTTAAACATAATACCACAAGAATCAGAAAATTCAACTCTAGTTTCAAAAGCAAAAAATGATTCAAAAAAGTTAGTTACCACTTCAGATATTGAATGTGATATAATTATTTTAAAAAACGGAGATAAAATTTCTGCGAAAGTGTTGGAAGTTAATCAATACGAAGTTAAATATCTAATGTGTGATAATATTTATGGACCAACTTTTACAGTAAATAAAAGTGAAATATTCAAAATTAATTTTTCTAATGGCACATCAACAGTATTCACACAACCTAACTCAAATCGCAGTAATGACAATGATTCTATAATACCAAAAAGTAACAATCCAAAAGATAAAAGTTTAGTTGTTGCTATAGTTTTATGGTTTTTCTTAGGACTTTTAGGAATACATAGATTTTATTTAGGACATATAGGCATGGGAATATTATATTTACTAACAGGGGCATTGTGTGGAATTGGTTGGATTATTGATATAATATTGCTTGTAACAGGAGGGTTGCAGCCCAAGGGAGGAAAATATATTGATTAGTAACCTATAATTTTTGAAATAAAGAACTAAAACTCAACTTTTTAGAAAAAAATCAACTCCCTATATTCAGAATCTCTTTCTACAGCAATAAATCCTGCATTTTCGGCGAGCTCTTTAATTTCATCACAACCGAGTTCAGGTTTTTGTTCGGCACCAGCCATAGAATAAATTTTTGTAGTATTTGAAATTGTGCCATCAAAATCATCTGCTCCAAACGACATTGCCAAAAGAGCTGTTTCCTTGCCACACATGGGCCAATATGCTTTTAAATGTGGTATATTATCTAAAAACAAACGAGAAATAGAATAATTTTTTAATTCATCAATCAAAGAGGCTTCTTGCTTTAAAGCAAGTTTATTTCCTTGAATTTTGTACTTTAAAGGAATAAAACTATTAAATCCATTTGTTTCGTCCTGCAAATTGCGTAAAAGTTCAAGATGTTTTACTCTGTCTTTGTTCGTTTCAATATGTCCGTAAAGCATTGTGCAATTGGTTTTTAAGCCAAGTTGGTGAGCGTATTTATGAATTTGCAACCAAGTTTCAGAATTTGTTTTTTCGGGACATATTTTTTTACGAATATCATCATTTAAAATTTCTGCACCTCCACCTGCAAGCGAGTTTAAACCAGATTCTTTTAACAGTTTTAAAAGCTCAAAAAGATTTATTCCATCAACTTTTGAAAAATGCTCTATCTCAACAGATGTAAATGCTTTAATATGTAAATGAGGATAAGTTTTTTTTATTTTTTTAAATAAATTTGAATAAAAATCTGTTGTTTTTTTAGAATGTAAACCGCCTGTAAAATGTAATTCTGTAATTCTTGTTGATACTTTTTCTTTTACAATTTCTAAAACATCTTCAGCTTCCAAATCCCAAGATCCATCTTGACCTTTTTCTCTGAAAAATGAGCAAAATCTACATTTGTTTACGCAAATATTTGTAATTTCTATATGAATATTTTTATTGAAAAATATTTTATTTTGATATAACTGAGTTCTTTTATAATCAGCAAGTAAGCCACAAAATATTGGGTCTGCATTTTCATAAAGAAAAAGAGCTTGGTCAAAACTCAATCGTTTATTTTCAAACACAGATTTTGCAATTCCTTGATGCTCGGAAGAATATTTTGATAAGAATTTTTGCATTATTTAATTTTATCTTACTCGGTCAACTGCTTCTAACCATTGAGAATAAACAAAATTTCTTTCTGATTCCTTCATTTTGGGTGTAAACTTCTTTTCTATTTTGCGAATTTTCAAAATTTCGTCCAAAGTTTTAAATTTTGTTGAAATTGCAACCATAAAAGCCACACCAAGAGCTGTTGACTCAAGGATTTTTGGTTTTAAAACTTCAATATTTAAAATATCTGCTTGAAATTGTAATAAAAAATTATTTGCAGCAGCACCTCCATCTACATTTAAAACATTAATTTTTGCATTTGCGTCTTTTTGCATTGCTTCTAGCACATCTTTAGTTTGCAAAGCCATGGATTCTACAGCTGCTCTAACAATATGTTTATAGTTTGTTGCACCTGTAATTCCGTGAATAGCTGCTTTTGCATTCATATCCCAATATGGCGCTCCCAAGCCAGCAAAAGCAGGCACAAAATAAACTCCTTCGCTTGATTTTACAGACAAAGCAATTTCTTCGGTTTCTTGAGCGGTTTCAACAATTTTAAGATTATCTCTAAGCCATTGAATTACAGCTCCTGCAACAAACACACTTCCTTCTAAAGCATAAGTAATTTTGTTTTCAATTCCCCAAGCTATTGTTGTAACAAGTCCAGATTCACTTTTTGCAAATTTTTCGCCAATATTCATCAACATAAAACAGCCTGTACCATAAGTATTTTTCACATCTCCAACATTAAAACAATTATGCCCAAACATTGATGCTTGTTGGTCGCCAAGAATTGCTGCTATATCAATTTGATTATCTCCAAAAGTTTGTTTTGCTGTTTTACCATAAATTTCAGAAGAATTTAAAACTTTTGGTAAAATTTGTTTTGGAATATTAAAATATTCAAGAATTTTTTCGTCCCAAACCAAGTTGTGAATATCAAACAACATAGTTCGAGAAGCATTTGAATAATCTGTAACATGAAGTTTTCTGCCGCTTAAATTCCAAACCAACCAAGTATCAACTGTTCCAAAAAGAAGTTCTCCATTTTCTGCTTTTTGTCGAGCATTGTCCACATTGTCTAATATCCATTGAATTTTAGAAGCAGAAAAATAAGCATCGACTACAAGTCCGGTTTTATCATTAACATAGTTTCCAAACTCAGATTTTCGTAAATTTTCACAACATTCAGAAGTTCTTTTATCTTGCCACACTATTGCATTATAAACAGGTACGCCTGTATTTTTGTCCCAAACAATCGTTGTCTCTCTTTGATTAGTTATTCCTATTCCAATAATATCATTATTGTTTATAGATAATTTTGCAAGTAATTTTCTAGCAACATAAACTTGAGTTTCATAAATTTCTATTGCATTTTGTTCTACCCAGCCAGGTCTATGAAAAATTTGTTTAGTTTCAGACTGCTCAATTCCAATAATATCAAAATTATTGTCGAATAAAATCGCTCTTGAAGATGTTGTACCTTGGTCGAGTGCTAAAATATATTTTTTAGACATTTTATATTATAAATGCTTTGTTATCCAATTTAAAATATCATTATAAACCTCATCTTTATTTATTTCATTGAGGATTTCGTGTCGAGCTTCGGGATATAGTTTTACGTCAATATTTGAAAGTCTTGCTTTTTTATAAAATTCTACAGCTTGCTTCACTCCTTTTCCATAATTTCCAACTGGGTCTTTATCTCCCGAAACAAATAATATAGGTAAATCTTTCGCAATTTTTTTTGCCTTATTCAATTGGTTTACATGCAATAAGCCAGAGAAAAAATTATAATAAAAAGAAGAAGAAAAAACTCCTCCACAATAAGGATCGTCAATGTATTCGTCAATAATTTTTTGATCTCGAGTTAGCCATTGATATGGTTTGTCGTAAGATTTATTAAAGCTTGAAAACGACAATTTATCTAACAGTTTTGCTGGTTTTGCTGGGCTTCTAAAATTACATTGCTTCCAAGCAATAGCTTTTGCAGTATTTAAAATTAAATTTGAATTTGTTCCTGTTCCCGAAAGTATTACTCCATTTAATCCTCTGCTATATTTTGTTATAAAAGAACGTGCTAAGAAAGATCCCATGCTATGCCCTAATATAAAGTTTGGTTTATCTGGAAAGTTTTTTGCTGTAATATCGTTAAGAACTTTTAAGTCGTCAACTATTGTAAACCAAGCTCCTTTTTTTGCCCATACTCCATATTCTCCAGGTCTTAAACAATTCCTTCCATGTCCTCTATGGTCAGATGCATAAACAGCTGCTCCTTTACTAGTTAAGAATTCTGCAAAATGAGTATATCTTTCCGAGTGTTCTGCCATTCCATGAAAAATTTGAACAACAAATTTTACATCGTCTATATTATCAGGCAAAAACTCATTATAAAAAATATCTTTTCCATCAGATGCTCTGAACCAATTTTCAATTACTTTCATTTTTCACACTAAATAATCACAAACTTAATCATTAATTTTAAAAATTTTATAAAAATCTTTAAGTTTATATTCTAAAATTATATTTTTAATTTCTTCCCACAAAGATTGATTTATCGGCACTCCTGTTTTCGACCTTTCTAAAAAAGCTTCATACTCTTTTTCGCCTGCAGTATAAATTCTATCTTTCCCTGGCATTTTTTCAGAATTTCTTAAATCCCTTAAAATATTTCCTGTTGCTTTTTTAAATTCATCTAGTTCAATAAAAGCTTCGATATTTATTGCGATAAAGAAATGTCCTAATCTGTATGGCACTTTTTTACCATTTTCAAATCCAAGAAGTGCTTTCATAAAGCCTCCTCCTTGCAAAGCAGCAGATAAAATTTCTACAACAGTAGCATAGCCATAACCTTTATATCCTGCTGTTTCTTCTCCTATTCCTCCAAGAGGTGTAAGTGCTGCATTTCCATCAACCAAATCTTGTAAAACTTGCTTAGAATCTGTTTTTGATTCTCCATTTTTGTCAATAGCCCAGCCTTTTGGTAAATCTTTTCCAATTTTTGCATAATACTCAAACTTACCTCTTTGGCTTACCGAGGTTGCACAATCTAAAAAGAAAGGAAATTCTTCGTCGCTTGGCATCACAAAAGTAAGTGGATTTGTTCCCAACATATTTTCCACACCAAAAGTAGGTGCAATAGATGGTCGTGCATTGGTTCCTGTTATCCCTATCATACCCTCTTTTGCAGCCATAAGACCATAATATCCGGCAATTCCGTAATGAGAGCTATTTCTTACTGCTACCATTCCCATGCCATAGGTTTTAGCTTTTTCTATGCAAATTTCCATTGCTTTTTTAGAAACCACATGTCCCATTCCGTTATTTGCATCTAAAACAGCGGTTGTAAAAGTTTCGCGAATAGTATCAATTTTTGTTACAGGGTTTAAAATTCCATCTTTAATTCTATCTAAATAAATTGGTTTCAACCTATTAATTCCATGAGAATCTATTCCCAATTTATCAGCTTCTAACAAAACATCAGCAACAATTTTAGCGTCATTTTCAGGCACTCCTGCTGCGACTAATGCTTGAACAGAAATTTTTTCTAAAGTTTCAAAATTCAAATAATACATCTTGTAATTTTTCACAAATATAAAAAATAAAATTATAATTTTAAACTCATTTTATAAAACAGATTAATCTATTTTTTTATTGAAATTAAATTTCTTATTTTTACAAAAAAAAATAATAATTATGAAACGCGACAAAAAAGTATTTGAAATTATTGAAAAAGAAAGAGCCAGACAATTGCATGGCATAGAATTAATCGCTTCAGAAAATTTTGTAAGTGAACAAGTTTTAGAAGCTATGGGTTCAGTATTGACAAACAAATATGCTGAAGGTTATCCTGGCAAGAGATATTATGGTGGTTGTCAATTTGTTGACCAAACCGAACAGTTAGCAATTGACAGATTAAAAGAATTGTTTGATGCAGAATATGCAAATGTTCAGCCACACTCAGGGGCACAAGCTAATGCTGCTGTATTTTTAGCATGTTTAAAACCTGGCGACACTTTTATGGGCTTTGATTTGGCTCATGGCGGTCACTTATCACATGGTTCTCCAGTAAATTTAAGTGGAATTTTGTATAATGCAATTTCGTACAAAGTGAAAGAAGAAACTGGCACTGTTGATTACGATGCAATGGAAAAACTTGCATTAGAACAAAAGCCAAAAATGATTATTGGTGGTGCATCTGCTTATAGTCGTGAGTGGGATTATAAACGCATGCGCGAAATTGCAGATAAAATAGGTGCTATTTTTATGGTTGACATGGCTCACCCAGCTGGCTTAATTGCTGCAGGCTTGTTGAACAATCCAGCAAAATATGCACATATTGTAACTTCTACAACTCACAAAACTTTAAGAGGTCCACGTGGTGGTATTATTATTATAGGTAAAGATTTTGAAAATCCTTGGGGAATAAAATCACCAAAAGGTGAAATAAAAATGATGTCAGAACTTATCAATTCTGCTGTTTTCCCAGGTACGCAAGGTGGTCCACTTGAGCACGTTATTGCAGCTAAAGCAGTAGCTTTTGGCGAAGCTTTAAGTCCAGAATTTAAAGAATACCAAAAGCAAGTTAAGAAAAATGCAGCTACAATGGCAAAAGCATTTATGGACGCTGGATATAAAATTATAAGTGGCGGAACAGATAACCACTCTATGTTAATTGATTTAAGAACTAAATATCCTGATGTTACAGGAAGACAAGTTGAAAACGCTTTGGTGCAAGCAGATATTACAATTAACAAAAACATGGTTCCTTTCGACACTCGTTCTCCTTTCCAAACCTCAGGTATTAGAATTGGAACGCCAGCTGTTACCACACGCGGGTTAAAAGAAAATCACATGCCAATTATAGTTGACTTAATCGACAGAGTTATTGCTGATTATACAAACGAAAAAGTAATAGAAAAAGTAAGAGCAGAAGTTAATGAAATGATGACACCATTTCCTTTGTTTTCTTATTAAAAAACACATAACTGTATAAATAAAAGAGGCTGTCTCAAAACAAATTTTGAAACAATGAATTTTTAAGGTGTTTCAGAAGTGTTAAAATGCAAGGCGCTGAAATTGAGGACGAAGGAGCGTACATGAAGCGTTGCACTGAGCAAAGCCGAAGTGTACGTGACTGAGTCCGAATATTGAAAGCAACGAAGCAGTTTGACACTTATGAGACATCGCCTTTTTTATACATATATAGAATAAAGTTTATAACAAGAATTTGGTTTTTATTATTAATTGTATTTCCTTTACACCTAAATTATTATTAACAAAATTAAATTTAAATTTATGAAAAGAATTGGATTATTAGTAGCAATTGTGGCATTTGCTTTATGCCTTGTTTCTTGTGGTGGAAGTGGTCCTACTGCAGACGCTAAAAAAATGTTAAAATTAACTCAAGACCTTACAGCGACAATAAACAAAGCTGCTGAAGACAAAACAATCGCTGACGATGAAGCTAAAAAAATTAATGATGGGCTTAAAGAATTTTTTGATTTCGTAAAAAAAGTAGACGAAAAATATAAAGATAACGAAGAAGCTCAAAAAGAATTTGAAGAATATCTTGATACTGAAGAAAACGAAAAATTAGGTACCGCTTTTGAAGAAGCAATGGGTAAATTATTCGAGTGCGAGGGATTTGAAAAAATTAGTTTTGAAGGCTTTATGTAAAAAGCAGAATTTTTTAAAAGATAAAAAAGTTATCCCAATTCAGGATAACTTTTTTTGTTCCTAATATTCCGAACTAACAGGAAATATTTTATCATCTTATAAATATCCAATTACCGACTTCAACATTCAGTTCAATCGCTTTGTATGTATTTTAGTGTTAGAGTTTTAAAAAAAGAGGAAATAGAATAAGTAGATTTAAAATTTTATCTTATTCTTCAAAATCATCATGTTTTTTGTTTGTATAATTTTGTTTATAATCTCCACGTCTTTGTGTATGTTCACGACGTTTAGGGTTATAATGTCCTTTTCTCTCATTATGATTTTCTGTTCTTTCGTGTGCTTGACTAACAACAATTGTGCGTCCTTCAAGTTCTGCACCGTTTAATTCTTCAATAGCTTTTTTAGCAGCCTCATCGTCTTTCATTTCTACAAAACCATAGCCTTTGCTTTTTCCTGTAAATTTGTCAGTAATAATTCTTACTACGCTAACTTCTCCGTACTCTTCGAAGAATGATTGTAAATCGCTGTCCTTCACTGAGTAAGGTAAGCTTCCAATAAAAATATTCATTCTAAAATTTTAATTAAATTAAGATGCAAAGATAATCAAATAATTTAGAACAACACTAAAATAAATGGAAAAAATAAAACAAATTTGCACATCTCACAATATACTAATAATCAATGACTTACACTGAAAGACTTTTCCCCATTCCCTCCCTCACTCCTCATATGGCGGCTCAATTAATTTTAAATTTTGAGGTAACTTGAATTTTAAATATTTTATAATTCTATTTTCTTGATTCCACATTTTTTCATAATGTGTTTTTATTGTTAAAGCTCCTGTATAGTATTTAGATTCATACAAATTATCTGTATCAACTATTACTTCCAAATTGTTTAAGGAAACAACAGATTTTGTATATTCATACAAAGTGTCGTCGTCAGTTTTTAAATTAACAAAGCCATCATCAATTAAAAATTTTTGGTATCTAGATAAAAACTCCGAAGAAGTCAATCTTTTTCTAATTCTTTTGCGTGGTCCTTTTTGTGGGTCTGGAAAAGTAATCCAAATTTCGCTAACTTCGTTTTTAGCAAAGCAAAATGGAGTAAATTCTACTCTTGTTCGTAAAAATGCAACATTTTTCAAACCCAAGTTCAAAACATCGCTAGCTCCTCTCCACATTCTTGCTCCTTTTATATCCACACCTATATAATTATTTTGTGGATATTGCTTTGCTTGTCCAACAGTATATTCTCCTTTTCCACAACCTAATTCAACAATTAAAGAATTTTTATTTTTAAAAAAATCCTTAGCCCAATTAGCTTTCATTTCATAATCACTAGGATTTTGAAAATTGAATTGAGGTTCAAAAAAATGCTCAAACGTTTTGTTTTGTGCAAACTTTTCTAACTTTCTTTTTGCTGACATTTATAATTTATTTTGCATCAACTTTTTCTACTCTTAAACCCATTTGTGTTATACCCGGCAATTGCTCCATTCGCATAGCCTGTTCATATTCAACCGAATATTTTCCTTTATGAGCAAACCTAACATTCATTTTCCAGGGCATTTGCAAATTTAAAATATCGCCACCTTTTCCATACCATTTTCCTAAATCGTCGGCTAAATTACACTCAAGAGTATCTATTTGAACTAAACCATTTGGTGCCGAAGACTTTACAAAAAGCCAAATGTTTTTATACTGATAATTAGAAGCATGTCTAATATGTATATAAACATTGTGAAGAGCAAGAGTGTCATCTATCTCGAACACAAAATTTATTTTTTGTTTATTGTCCCAAATATTATCTGGAATTTCTTCAAAGCCTTCATATACCTTGTTTCTATCACAAGAAACAAAGAAAACATTTGAAAGTACAATAAATAAAATAAAAACTATTTTAATTCTTTTTCTCATTTGGTTTGCGAAATTTATTATGTCTGTTTTTGTTTCTTCTATTTTTTTGTTTTGGTTTTTGTGGAGTATCAAACCTAGTTAAACTATCTGAATTTAATTCTTCTTTAAAACTCAAGCTAATTTTAGGGCTAACTTTACTATTTTCATCAAAAACTTTTTCAGGGAAAATGCCTTTTTTATTTAATTCTATTATTTCTTTTACTTTATCAACATCTAAAGCACGAATCACAGAAATATCGTTTATCTTAATTTCATAATACATTAAATTTTTAAATACATCATTTTTAATATGAATAGCTTCTCCCTCTGCTAGTTTAAGATTTATGTCGTCGTCTGGAAAATTTTTTCTTGCATCTAAATAAACTTCAAGTTCATAATTTAAACAACATTTAAGCTTAATGCATTGTCCTGCAAGTTTTTGAGGATTTAAAGACAGTTCTTGCAATCGTGCCGAATTTGTTGAAACAGAAACAAAATCATATATCCAAGTAGTGCAGCAAAGTTCTCTTCCGCAAGGACCAATTCCGCCAATTTTTCCTGCTTCCTGTCTTGCACCTATTTGCTTCATTTCAATTCTAATTTTAAACTCTTCAGCCATTTTTTTGATAAGCTCTCTAAAATCAACTCTATCTTCGGCAATGTAATAAAATATGGCTTTTGTCTTATCTCCTTGAAACTCCACATCGCCAATTTTCATTTCCAAACCAAGGCTATCGGCAAATTCACGCGTTCTGAGCATTGTTGGAATTTCAAGAGAAATCGCATCTTTCCATTTTTGAATATCATGAGCGCGAGCTTTTCTATATATTTTTTTAAAGCTCTGATCTTTTGCAAATTTTTGTCTATTCACATGTTGATTTGCAAGATTTCCGATAGCCGACACTATTCCAATGTCATGACCCGGAGAAGCTTCTACTGCAACAATATCTCCAATTTTCAACTGTAAATCGCTAGCATTTAAAAATATTTCTTTTCTAGTATTTTTAAATCTTACTTCAATATATTTATTTTGTGCTAGAGGATCGTCAATATCTCCTAACCAATCAAAAACATTAAGTTTGTAACAACAAAAATCTCTGCTTACGTTAGACGTTGTCTCATCAACTTTATCAACTAAGCAACCTCTTTCATATTCTCTATCTGCCATTTTACTATTTTCTAATTACTCTCATTACCAAAAAAGCTATATCTGTAAAGATAATTTTTGCTGCTCCATTTCTTTCTATTCCATAATGAGCATCATCAAAAATTTTTGCAATACTGTTCACATTTTCACTGTTTAAAAACCTAGCGAAATTTCTTGCAAACTCTTCTTCTTCTTTTGTTAGGTAATAAATATTATTATCATTAAAATTATAAACAAAATTTTCTCTAATCAAAATACTACTGTATTTCAAAAAACTTTTTTGTGGTTCTCTACCTATTTTAGCCATGTCTTCTGCCCATGTCAAAGCTTCTGCAATATTTCGCGAATATGTTAATCGCATAAAATGAATAAATTGCTTTAAGTTAAACTTATTTTCTTCATTTGCCAATATTTGTTGCTTAGCTTCAACATAACTGCCATTGCTTATTCTCACAATATCTTTTGCTTCTTGAGCCGAGAGATTATATTTGTCGATAATATGCTTTTCCATTATATCATCGTCAATTCCCAAAATTTTTACCGCTTGAGTTCTCGACAAAATTGTTGGAAGTACCGACTCTCTTTCGTCGCTTACCAATATAAATATTGTATTGTGAGGTGGCTCTTCTAATATTTTTAATAATTTATTGGCACAAGAAACGTGCATTTTTTCTGGCAACCAAATTATCATTATTTTATATTCCGACTCAAAAGATTTTAAGCTAAGTTTTCTAATAATTTCGGCAGATTCGTCAACCGAAATTAAACCTTGCTTGTTTTGAGAGCCTAAATTTTGCATCCATTCGTTATATGAAACATAAACATCGCTTAAAATCATTTCTCTCCATTCGGAAATAAAAGCATCAGAAATTTTCTTTTTGCCCGCTTCCGTAATTACTGGAAATACAAAATGTAAATCGGGGTGAATTAATTTTTCATATTTTTTACACGAAGGACATTGCCCACAGCTATCGTTTTCTTGTTTGTTTGTGCATGATAAATATTGAGCAAAAGCAATTGCCAAGCCAAGTTTTCCCGAACCGGCAGTTCCAAAAAACAAATAAGAATGGCTTACTCTATTATTCATATAACTCTGAATAAGCTTCTCTTTTATTTCACTTTGACCTAATATTTCTTCAAATTTCATAAGCAAAAATCACAAGATACAAAATTAAACAAAAATTTCAATTCATATTCTTATTAATTTATAATTTTGCCAAATGCAAATAATTATTGAGCAAATATTAGTTTTAGCACTAATTGCCATCATTGGTTTAATTGCCTTTAAGCTAAAAGCCATAACCAAAGAACATAATGCTGGCTTAGTAAAAGTGATTTTAAAAATTACTCTTCCAATTTTAATTTTCACAACTTTTGCTAACACAAATCTTGATAAAGAGATTATTCAAAACTTTCCTATTGTTTTTGTTTCTGCTTTTATAAGCGTGATTTTGCTATATTTTCTCAGTAATATCAGTGCTAAAATTTTAAAATTAGATAAAGAAAACAAAGCCCTGCACAACACTCACACAATGTTTGGGAATACAATTTTTCTTGGGTTTCCGCTTTTAGATGCACTTTTTCCTGGTGGCGAAGGTTTAATTTATGCAACAATTTTTCAATTAGCTCACGATTCGCTTATGTGGACTTGGGGAATTGTAATAATGAGCAAAGCTTCAAATAAAAATCTTGAAAAAAACAATAAAAAACACTTGCTAAATCCGATAAGTCTTGCTTTTGCTGTGGGTTTAATTTTTATGATTTTTAAAATAAAACTTCCAAACTTAATTTTAAAACCTTTACTCGGCGTTGGACACACAACTATTTATATATCAATGATTTACGTTGGAGCGGTTTTAGCTCAAGCAAAACTAAAACCATTAATTCAAAATTTGCGTTCATATATTTTAAGTTTTAATAAATTAATTTTCGCTCCTTTAGTTTTAGCCCTTATTTTATTTTTAGTTAAAAGTCTTGGATTAAATATTTCAGACACTGCTTTAATTTGTGCAGTACTTCAATCAGCAATGCCTTGCATGATAATCATTTCCGTATTAGCCGAAGACTTAGGATTAAACGCAAAACAAGCAGTTGAAAATATTTTGGTTAGCTCTGTGCTTTCAATTTTTACCTTGCCGTTTATTTATTGGGTAATTTCGATTTTTTAGTGTTGAGTTTTTAGTGTTGAGTTTTTAGTGTTGAGTTTTTAGTTGGAGAGTGTTAAGTGTTTGGTAAAACTTTAAAAACTTTACGAACTTTATAAACTTTTAACTGAGTATGCGTCAGCCACTTTTAACTTTTAACTGAGATGCTATTACAAACCTGTCTTTAGCATTAAAATCTTGAATAATTTCAACCTCATCAAAGCCATAATTCTCGCAAATTTCAGCAACTTCTTTTCCGAACATTTCATTTATTTCAAAAAATAAAACTCCGCCTGATTTTAAATGTTGTTTTGCAAATTTTGTAATTGCTTCATAATATACCAAAGGATTATCGTCTGAAACATAAAGTGCTTTTTCTGGTTCATAATCAACAACATTTTTTGACATTAGTTTTTTTTCTGAATTTGTTACATAAGGTGGATTTGAAACTATAATATCAAAAAATACTTGCTCGAAAAATTTATCTTCTTCCGATAAAATATCACAACAATAAAAACACAAATCCACATTGTGATAATCAGCATTTTTACTGCAAACATCTAAAGCTGATGCAGAAATATCAACTACGCTAAGTTCTGCATTTTTTAAATTCTTTTTTAAACTAATAGCAATATTTCCTGAACCTGTTCCAATATCAAGAATTTTTAAATTTTCTTTGGTAGAATAAAACTTAATAATTTTATCAACTAAAATTTCTGTTTCTTGACGTGGAATTAATACTCGCTTGTCAACAAAAAACTCTAAATCGTAAAAATAAGCCTTGTTTAAAACATATTGAACTGGCTCTCCACTAATTAATCTGTTTTTTTTATTTTCAAGCTTTAATAATTCTTCACTGCTTAAAACTTCGCTCTTTTTTAATAAATATTCGGTATTATTGAAATCTAAAATCTCTTTTATATAAAATTCTGCTATTGATTTTCTTTCTTCAAAATCATAAAATTTTGGAAGCAAATCCTGTATTTCCAAGCTATATTGCTCTATAGTTTTCAATCTAAAAAATTTTTGGCACTAAATTTGGTTATTTATAAAATAGTAACTTTTTTGAAAATGTCTGAATTTCCTCCGATGTCAATTCTTAGCCCTAAGAAAGTCGGAGGTTTTTTTTATCTTATTATTTCAATTTCACCATTTTTTAAAACTCTAACAACATCTGAGCTTCGTGCTTTACTTAATTCATCTAATCTCAAAGGCACAATATAATCCACTGCCATTTTTATTTCATTTGACACATCAAAATAACCCAAAGGCGGATTTTGTCCAGAAAGATTTGCCGAAGTCGAGACTATTGGTCGTCCAAATTCTTTAATTAGAGATTTGCAAAACTCGTCTCTTGTAACCCTAATACCAATGGTGTTGTCGGCAGCAATTAAATTTTTAGCAATTTTTTTCGGTTTAGGATAAATTATTGTTAAAGGTCGAGTTGAAGCATCTATTAGTTTTAAAGCCATTGCTGGAACTTCTTCAACATAGTTTGCCAACATTTCTATAGAGTCAACCAAAATCAACATGCTTTTTGTTATATCTCTATATTTAATTGTATAAATATTTCTAACAGCCACTTCATCTAAAGCATCGCAACCAATACCCCAAATTGTGTCTGTAGGATATAATATTGTTCCACTATTTTTAAGCACTTTTATTGCTTCTGCCACTATTTCTTCTTTCATAAATTTTGATAAACTCTATATAAATTTTTAATCATATTTTCAATGCTAAAATCCTTTACTCGCAATTTTGCTTTTTCGATAAGTTCTAATTTTAGCTTTTCGTCTTCTAAGATATTTTTTATTGCTAAGCCAATGCTTTTGGGATTAAAAACATCAACTTTTAAAGCTGCTTGTCCTGCAATTTCGGAACAAGCTCCAAACTCTGCTGTAATTACTGGAACTTCTGAACTAAACGCTTCTATAATTGGAATTCCAAAACCTTCGTAAATTGAAGGATATGCAAATACTTTGCTAAGTTTATAAATTATTGGTAAATCTTCATTGCTTACATTATTCAAAACATGAAGTTTATGCTTAATTTTATGATCTTCTGCCCAAGCAATAATTTCATTCAAATATTTTGTTTTCCGTCCCACTAAAACATAATCTAAATCAAAGTTAAAATAAAAAATAGCTTTTAACACTTGCAAGGCATTTTTTCTTTCTTCAATTGTGCCTACAGTTAAAATATATTTTTCGGGCAAATTATATTTTTTTCGTATTCTATCAAAATCTTTTTCAGAATATTTTTGCGAAAAATCTAAATTACAAGATTGATAAACTACTTCTATTTTTTCGGGGTTTATTTTAAATTCTTCAATTATATCATTTTTTGTTTGAATACTTGTAGCAATGATTTTATCGGCATTATCACAAGCAAATTTGAATTTTTTATAATAAATTTTTCTATCTACACATTTATAAAGATGTGGTAATTTCAAAAAAATTAAATCGTGAATTGTAACAATTTTTTTAGCTTTTGTTTTAGCAATATTTTTAGGAAGTTCGTTGCTTAATCCATGATAAATATCTGGATTTATTTCTGCAATATCGTTTCCCATTTTAAAACTTCGCCAATAAGATTTTAAAATTGAATTTTTAGTTTTTGGACTAATAGTATTTGTCCTATATTTTTCTTCTAACAAATCGGTTTCGGGATTTGGAGAAAATAAATAATAGGAATTTTGCGGATAATACTCATGCAAGGCACGAATAATATTGCGACTATAATTTCCTAAACCACTTTTATTTGAAAAAGCTCGTTTTGCGTCAAAAGCTATTTTCATAATTCACTTATTATTTTCCTAAACCGACACAGCATGTTCTCTTAATGCATCGTTTAGCGAAGTTTTTTTATCAGTTGATTCTTTTCGTTTTCCTATTATCAAAGCTACAGGCACACTAAACTCTCCTGCTGGGAACTTTTTAGTTATATTTCCTGGAATAACTATAGACCTTTCTGGAACAAAAGCTTTGTATTCTACCACATCTTTTCCTGAAACATCTAAAATTTTTGTTGAACCTGTTATTACCACATTTGCTCCTAAAACTACTTCATTTTCTAATCTTACACCTTCCACCACAATGCAACGCGAGCCTATAAAGCAATTGTCGCCAATAATAACTGGTGCAGCTTGTACGGGTTCTAAAACTCCGCCAATTCCTACTCCGCCCGATATATGCACATTTTTTCCAATTTGAGCACAAGAACCAACAGTTGCCCAAGTGTCAACCATTGTTCCCTCATCTACATAAGCACCAATATTTACATAAGAAGGCATCATTATTACTCCTTTTGCCAAATAAGAACCATAGCGAGCAATAGCATGTGGTACAACACGAACTCCAAGTTTGTCGTAATTTTTTTTCAATGGAATTTTATCATGATATTCAAAAATGCCGAGTTCTGTTTTTTCCATTTTTCTAATTTGGAAATACATAATTACTGCCTTTTTTACCCAATCGTTAACTTTCCATTCGTGAGCCGAAACAGGCTGAGCAACTCTCAACTTTCCAGAATCCAACAAGCTAATTACCTCATTTATAGCCGATTCCACTTCAGGCTTTGCTAATAAAGCTCTATCGTCCCAAGCCGAATTTATAATAGTTTCTAAGTTCATAAACACATTTTTTTAATTTTCCAAAGTTAATAAATTTAGACAAAAGATTAGTCAAACAAAATATTATTTCTATTCTAAACAAAAAATAAGTATTTTTACCAACTAAAATAAATTGCTAAGATTAATATGAATATTCTTGTTTTAGGTTCTGGTGGTAGAGAACATGCTTTAACATACAAAATTGTGCAAAGCAAATTGGCAAAAAAAGTATTTGTAGCTCCTGGAAATGCTGGTACTAACAAAATTGCAAAAAACATTAATTTAAATCCTTTAAATTTTGAAGAAGTTTCAAGTTTCATAGAAAACAATAAGGTCGAACTTCTTGTTGTTGGTCCCGAAGCTCCTTTAGTTGCTGGAATTACAGATTTTTTAAAATCATTAGACAAACACAAAAACTTATTGATTATTGGTCCTAGCAAAGAAGCTGCTATGCTTGAAGGCTCTAAAGATTTTGCAAAAGCTTTTATGCAAAAATATAATATTCCTACGGCGGCACATTTTTCGGCAAACAAAGAAAACTTAGCTCAAGCAATAAACTTTCTAAAAACTCTAAAACCTCCTTATGTTTTGAAAGCAGATGGTTTGGCGGCTGGAAAAGGAGTTTTGATAATTAATGAACTAAGCGAAGCAATTTCTGAATTAGAAAATATGCTTAATGGAAAATTTGGTCAAGCAAGTTCAAAAGTTGTTATCGAAGAGTTTTTGAAAGGAATAGAATGTTCGGTTTTTGTGCTTACCGATGGTAAATCTTATGTAATTTTACCCGAAGCAAAGGATTATAAAAGAATTGGCGATGGCGACACAGGTTTAAATACTGGTGGTATGGGTGCAGTTTCGCCAGTTCCATTTTACACAAAAGAATTTGCCCAAAAAGTTAAAAATCAAATCATTACTCCAACTGTAAATGGAATTAAAAACGAAAATTTTGATTATTGCGGATTTATTTTCTTTGGCTTAATGAATGTTGACGGCAATCCTTATGTAATTGAATATAATGTTAGAATGGGCGATCCAGAAACAGAAGCTGTTCTGCCAAGAATAAATTCAGATTTTTTAACGCTACTTGTGAATGCTGGCAACAAAAATTTATCTAAGACAAAAATAGAAATTTCGGAGCAAGTTGCTGTAAGTATAGTTGTGGCTTCTGGCGGCTATCCCGAAGATTATGAAAAAGACAAATTAATCACAGGTATTGAGCTTGTTAGTGAAAGCATAGTTTTTCATGCTGGCACAAAATTAAATGGGAATAATATTGTAAGTTCTGGAGGTAGAGTGCTTGCAGTAACCAGCTTAGCAAAAACCATTCAAGATGCTGTTGCAAAATCTTATAAATCAATTGATAAAATCCATTTCGATAAAATGAACTTTCGTAAAGACATAGGTCAAGACTTAAAATGATAAAATTGTTAAAATCAAACTCGCCATTAAATTATTTATTAATTTTTGGAATAATGCTCGTTTTTTGGGCATTTAAGTTTGTATTTATGCCTTCGGGAGTAGAAAATTATGAAGTTTACGGGCTATTTCAAATAAATTTCGGACATAGATTAATTTATCAATATCTAAATACTTTTATTGGTTTTGTCATTTATTTTTTATTAGCTTTACTTTTAGTAAAAGCAAATTCAGACCTGCAAATTGTAGAAAACACCTATCAAAGTCCAGGAATGGTATTTGCATTTTTAAGTGGAGCATTTATAAACATACAAGAGTATAATAATGTCTTGATTTCCTGTCTTTTAGTTTCTATTTCCATAGCAATAATACTTTATTCTATAAAAAAACACATTGCTTTAGATAATGCTTTTAATGCTGGTCTTATTTTTGCAATTGCAACAATTTTTTATCCGAAAACAATAGTATTTTTGCCAATATTAATAGCAAGTATGTTTATTGTAAAACCAACTGTTGCCCGCGAAGTCATTAGTCTTTTTCTTGGAATTTTAACTCCACTAATTTTATTTTTCTCATATTTTTGGCTTTTTGGTGATATTGATTCAATAATTTTGAAAACTAAACTAAGTTTTACTCAAGATTTTATATATATAAGATTTTCTTACTACAATAAATTTATTTTTGTTCCTCTAATTTTCATTTGTATTTACGCCATAATTGCGAAATTTACATTAAGCGTTTCTCAAAAACTTAATACAAGAAAATTTCAAACTATAATTTTAATTTACTCCATATATTCTTTGATAGTATTTTTAATTCCATTCATGCCAGACGAAACTGTGGTTTTTCTTTATCCTTCTATTTCGCTACTTTTAACATTAGTTCTTGTAAACTCTAAAGCAAAAATACTAAAGATTATATCACTTATAGCTTTTGCAGGTTTAATTGTTTCTCATTTATTTCAGATTTATTTTTATTTATCTATTTTTTAAAATAATTTTATCACAATGGCGTTTAGTACAAAAAAACATAAATTGAAGATATACAGAAAAAGAAAGCAGTGGAAGTTATTATTGGTATTATTTGCACTTTTTATTGGTGGCTTATCAATATTTTTTACCAACAATTTAATGAAAAAGCTATCGGAAGAAGAGCATAAAAGGATTCAATTATGGGCAGAAGCTACTGAGCAGTTAATAAATGTATCGCCAGATCAAGATGTTAGCTTTTTATTTGAAGTTCTTAAAAACAATGAAACCATTCCAGTGATATTAGTTGATATGGACGACAATATTATTTCATTTAGGAATATTGATTCCGTAAAAATGCAAAACCCAGCATATGTTAAAAAGAAAATAACTGAGTTTAAAAATAACTCTAACGAAAATTTCATAATAAAAACCGAAGATGGCGAAGCTCTTAACCAGATTTATTATTCGGACTCTTACTTACTAACTCTATTGTATTATTATCCATACTTTCAATTAGGTTTGGTATTTCTTTTCATTTTAGCTTCATATTTTGCTTTTTCGGTAAGCAAACGTGCCGAGCAAGATCAAGTTTGGTTGGGAATGTCGAAAGAAACTGCTCATCAGCTTGGCACTCCGATATCGTCTCTAATGGCGTGGATAGAAATTTTAAGAGACCAAGTTAAAGATCCTGAAATAATAAATGAACTAGAAAAAGACACAAAACGTTTAGAAAAAATTGCTTCAAGATTTTCTAAAATTGGTTCAAAGCCTAATCTTTCCGAAGAAAATTTAAGACAAACTTTGCTATCAACTATCAACTACATGACTCTTAGAATTCCTAGTTCTATAAAAATAAGTCTAGTAAATCCACTTAAAGATACTGATACAAAAGTTAAAATTAACGAAGATTTATTTGAATGGGTAATAGAAAATTTATGCAAAAATGCTGTTGATGCAATTGGTGAAAAAGGCGAAATTTCTATAAGCTACGAAGAAACGCATAAACATATTTATATCGACATTAAAGATACTGGAAAAGGTATTGCTAAGTCGGAGCAAAAAACCATATTTAATCCTGGTTACACAACAAAAGCCAGAGGCTGGGGATTAGGCTTATCATTGGTTAAACGCATTGTTGAACAATATCATCAAGGAAAAATATTTGTTAAAAGCTCAGAACTTGGAATCGGTACTACTTTTAGAATTGTATTAAAAAAATAGTTTTACGATAATACTCTAAAAACTACATTTAGAATAATATTTAAACAGACTTTATAGTAATAATCATTTTTTTCATTGTTATTTGAAATAGTTTTTATAAATTTGCACGAAATTTTTTCAAGGAAAAAAGTGGTGGCTTTAGAAGAATATATAGTGCAACTCAATGGGCTTGATAATAAGGCTTATGACTTTGATTTTGTTGTTTCAGATGATTTTTTCACAAACTTTGAAAACAGTCAAATCAAAAAAGCAAGTCTTAATGCACACCTAACATTAACAAAAAAACCTGATTCTTTAGAATTAGAAATAAGTGTGTTAGGTAGTGTTACTCTTACTTGCGACCGTTGCTTAGATGAATACAAAGAAAATATTGATTTTAAAGACACAATTTTTGTTGAATACGGTGATAAAACAGATTTTAACGCTCACGAAGATTTTGTTTTATTAAAACAAGGCGAAAATTCAATAAATGTTGCTCAATTTATTTATGAATTTGCACATTTTGGTTTGCCTTTAGTGCATTATCACCCTAATGATGAAAATGGCAAGCCAACTTGCAATCCTGAAATGCTAAAAATTTTAGAGAAATATAGCCTTGTTGAAGGAAAAGACGAGGAAAATGTTGACCCATGGTTAAGTCAACTTAGTGATATAAAAAATTCAATGTTAAATAATTAAAATTTTAAAGAGATGGCACATCCAAAGCGTAAAACATCAAAACAAAGAAAAAACAAACGTCGTACTCATTATAAAGCAAGTTTACCAACACTTGCTAAATGTTCAAATTGCGGTGCTACAGTAGAATATCATCATGTATGTCCAGAATGTGGATACTACAGAGGCAGACTTGCAATCAGTAAAGAAGTTATAAGCTAATTTTAGTGAAGATTGGTATTGACATAATGGGCGGGGACTTTGCTCCCATTCAAACATTAAAAGGAGCAATCCTAGCAAAAAAAGAATTAGACGACCAAGACAAATTAGTTCTTTTTGGTCCTAAGAATATTATTTCTGAAAAGCTAATTGAACATGGCGAGAATGTGGCTGACTACCAAATAGTTGACTGTTCTCAAACCATTGAGATGAGCGAAGACCCAGTTAAAGCATTTATTGCCAAAACCGACTCTAGCATTACCAAAGGATTTTATTATTTACAAAATGATTTAATCGATGGCTTTGCTTCTGCTGGAAGTACAGGTGCTATGCTTGTTGGGGCAACAAAAGTTATAGGTTTAATTGATGGAGTTTTAAGACCATGCATTTCTTCACATTATCCAAATGATGAAGGACAAGATAATTTAATTTTAGATGTTGGCATAAACTCCGACTCTAAACCTGAACAATTAGTTCAATTTGCACAACTTGGCAGTTTGTTTGCCAAGCATATTATGCATATTGACAATCCTAAAGTTGCACTGCTAAATATTGGTGAAGAAGAAAACAAAGGCAATAGTGTTGTTAAAGAAGCATATCAATTACTTAAAAACGAAAGTTCTATAAATTTTGTTGGTAATGTTGAAGGCGGCGATTTATACAAGAACTCTAGAGTTAACGTAATAGTTTGCAATGGCTTTACAGGAAATATAGTTTTAAAACTTGCGGAATCGTTTTACAATATTTTAGCTGATAGAAATATTAAAGATCCGTTTTTCGAAGGTTTTAATTACGAAAATTTTGGTGGCACACCAATTCTTGGGACAAAGAAAACCATTGTTGTAGGACATGGAAAAAGTAGCGATATAGCTATAAAAAACATGATTTTACTTACTGGAAAAATCATTAAATCTAAACTTTGCGAAAAAACAATTAAAACGTTTAACTATGACAAAAATTAGAGCAGCAATCACAGGCGTAGGTGCGTATGTTCCACCTTATGTGTTAACTAATGACGAGTTAGCAAAAATGGTTGATACCACTGACCAGTGGATAATGGAACGCATAGGCATAAAAGAAAGACATATACTTTTAGAAGAAGGTAAAGCAACTTCTGATATGGCAACAGAAGCGATACTTCAACTTTTAGAAAAAACAGGAACACACCCCGACGAAATTGACATGCTTCTTTGTGGTGTGGTTACACCCGACATGCAATTTCCTGCAACAGCAAATATTATTTGCGATAAAGTTGGAATAAAAAATGCTTTTGGCTATGATATAAATGCTGGTTGTTCGAGCTTCTTGTTTACACTAGTTACAGCAGCTAAATTTGTTGAAAGTGGCTCTCACAAAAAAGTAATTGTTGTTGGAGCAGACAAAATGTCTTCAATAGTTGACTATAACGATAGAAACACATCTCCTATTTTTGGTGATGGTGCTGGTGCTGTTCTTTTAGAACCTTGTACTGACGGCAATGGCTTAATTGATTCTATCATGCACGTTGATGGTTCTGGTCGTCAGCATTTACATCAAGTAGCTGGTGGCTCACTAAGACCTGCAACTTTTGAAACTATTTTAAGACGTCAACATTTTATTTATCAAGAAGGACAACCTGTATTTAAAGCAGCGGTTTCTAATATGGCTGATGTTTCAGTTAGAATGATGGAAAGATATAATATTACTCCTGAAACATTAAAATATTTAGTTCCACACCAAGCAAATATGAGAATAATTGACGCAACAGCTAAAAGAATGGGTATTACTAGAGAAAAAACCATGCTTACTATTACAAAATATGGTAATACTACCTCTGCAACTATTCCATTGTGCTTGTGGGAATATGAACACGAACTAAGACCTGGCGACAATATTATCATTGCTACTTTCGGTGCTGGATTTGCTTGGGGTTCTACTTATGTTAAGTGGGCGTATGATGGTAGTAAATTTGCTAAACCTGAACAAAACTCAGTTAAAAGTTAAAAGTCGAAAGAATTTCGGTGTTTCGACTACGCTCAACACCCGATATTGGAATTACTCGACACTTGATATTAAAATGTAGATTAGAATTATGATTTAATCCAATACAACTTTATGAACTTGAAAAACTTTATAAACTTTTAACTCAATTCTGAACTTCCCCAAGATAGCTTTAATAAAAATTGTTATTTTTTGCACAGAAAACAAGAAAAAATCAGCTTAAGTGTGTAAATAATTACTATTTTTTAAAACTCGTAGTAATTTGTAGAAGGAAATATAGATAAAATATGGATAAAATATGGATATTTGATAAAAATATATTATCTTTGTATGGATAAAATATGGATACTTTATGGATAAATTTATAAATAAACTAAATTTTGACTTTCCAACTAATCAGCTGATTTTAAAGTCAATAAGTTTCATTGATACGTTCAAAGGGAAATGGAATTTAGTTGAAGGTAAAGAAAATATTTTTCTTAAAGAATTAAGACAAATTGCCACAATTGAAAGTATTGGTTCATCAACTAGAATTGAAGGAGCTAAACTAAGCAATGAAGACATCAAACATCTTCTTAAAAATATAAAAATAACAGAGTTAAAGTCAAGAGATGAGCAAGAAGTTATAGGCTACTACGATGTACTTGAAATTATCTATGAGAATTATGATAATATAAGCATATCAAAGAATTACATTCAACAATTACATCAAAGTTTATTAAAATACAGCACTAAAGATGCTAGACATAGAGGTAAATACAAAAATTTATCAAATAAAGCTGTAGCAAATTATCCAAATGGAAATCAAAGAGTAATTTTTAATACTACAGAACCACATTTGGTTGAAACTGAAATGAACGATTTAATAGAGTGGACAAATAAACAACTTTATTCAAAATTACTACACCCATTAATTGTTGTCGGACTTTTTATTTATGAATTTTTATCTATACATCCTTTTCAAGATGGGAATGGAAGACTTTCTAGATTGTTAACCAATTTATTGCTTCTTAAAAATAACTATTTGTTTATTCAATATGTATCGTTTGAAAATTTAATTGAGCAGAAAAAGAAAACTTATTACGAAGCATTGATGTATGGACAAAAAGACAGAAATTCTAAAAAAGAAAAAATTGACAAATGGATGCTTTTCTTTTTACAATCTCTCGAAACTTTAATCTATAGATTAGAACAAAAATATAATATTTTTAAAACTAAAGGTTCTTATCTTAATGATAGACAAAAGAAAATTAAAGAATTCATTACATACAATCAGCCTATCAAACTTGCTGACTTAGTAAATAATATACCAGATGTTTCAATACATACACTAAAAAAAGATTTACAGTACATGAAAACTGAACAAATAATTGAATCTATTGGCAAAAACAAAGGAACTGTATATATTTTAAAATCGGATAAAAGTTGAAAGCGATGCACTCAACGTAGTTGAAGTGTTGAAAATATTCGGTGTTTCGACTACGCTCAACACCCGATATTGGAATTACTCGACACTTGATATTAAAATGTAGATTAGAATTATGATTTAATCCAATACAACTTTATGAACTTGAAAAACTTTATAAACTTTTAACTCAATTCTGAACTTCCCCAAGATAGCTTTAATAAAAATTGTTATTTTTTGCACAGAAAACAAGAAAAAATCAGCTTAAGTGTGTAAAAAATTACTATTTTTGTAAAAAAATGGTTTTTAAATTATGGAAATTATTTCACAATTAGGAGTTATTCCTTTTAATTTTGATGTTCTTGCATCGTATTTAAAAGATTACAAATCTCCTCGACAAAAGATAATCGAACTCGAAAAGCAAGGGACAATTATTCGTTTAAAGCGTGGAATGTATGTTGTTTCACCCAAGATTACTAAAAAAAATATATCTACCGAATTAATTGCTAATCATCTTTACGGACCTTCTTATGTATCTATGGAAAGTGCTTTGCGGTTCTATGGCTTAATACCTGAAAGAGTTTTTAATACATCTTCGATGACATTAAAAAGAAGTCGAACTTTTAAAAACCATTTTGGACATTTCACATATATATATTGTCCTGCAAATTATTACTCAATAGGAATTTCACAAATTATTCAAGAAGATTATGCTTTTCTTATTGCCTCGCCAGAAAAAGCCTTGTGCGACTTAATTGTTTACACTCCTAAATTACAACTTCGTTCCATAAAATCGCTTCGAGCTTTTTTAGAAGAAGATATTAGACTTGATATAGATGAATTTTACAAAATGAATATTTCTATATTTGAAAAATGTGCCGAAGTGAGCAGAAAAAAAACAGAAATTACAAATATCATAAAACTTTTGAAAAATGAGTGTGTTTGATCAAATGCTAGCACGTTATAATGTGCATGAGACTGGAATTACTAATGCAAGCTATGAAGTTATACAGGAGATAATTCTTGCTGGACTTTATAGAGGTGGTTTTTTTAATAATGCAGCATTTTATGGAGGCACTTGCCTACGTATTTTTCATGGATTAAAACGGTTCTCGGAAGATATGGATTTTTCTTTAATTTCTCCCGACCCCAACTTTCAGCTTGAGGAATATTTCCCAGCAATCATTAACGAATTTAATGCTGTGGGTAAAGATGTTGTGATTTCAAAAAAAGAAAAAAAAGTGTTCGGACGTGTTGAATCTGCATTCTTGAAAGACAATACTGCCGCCTATGATTTAAGATTTAAAACTGAAAAAACAATAAAAATCAAAATAGAAGTTGATATTGACCCACCTATGAAATTTGATACCGAACAAAAATTATTATTACTTCCTTTCTCTTTTATGACACGTTGCTTTGTTTTATCGGACTTATTTGCTGGGAAAATGCATGCCTTAGTTTTCAGAAAATGGAAGCAACGAGTAAAAGGACGCGACTGGTACGATTTTGAATGGTATATAAGAAATGGTGTAGAATTAAACTTTAATCATTTGCAAGAAAGAATCAGGCAGTTTAACGGCATTGAAATGAGCCAAACACAATTCTTAAACGAATTAAAAGAACGTTTAGCCAACACTAACATTGACGCGGTAAAACGTGATGTATTGCCTTTTATTAAAAATCCTGACGAATTAGAAATATGGTCAAATGATTATTTTTTGCAGTTATCGGATATGATTAAAATAAAAAACCCAAAGTTTTAAAACCTGCACCAATTTGTGGAAGAAAATGTAAACTTTTTAAAAAAATATATTTATATTTGTAATATAAATAAATTACAAGCTATGAAAGTGAAGTTTTTTTATTTTTCGTTTTCACTCTTGCTTACATAACACAAGTAAATGGACAAACAAAGTGGTCGAAAGTTTCTCAACCCGGAACAAGTCTAGTTATTGTTGATGAAACAACAGGTTATTATTACACACATGAGAAAGTTTCTTCTCATGGACGGAAATACATAATAAAAAAATCAACTGATGGATTTCGAACTTTTAATACAATAAAAACAAAAGCAGGCGATATGGCTTGCTATTCCATTGGTGGTGAAATGTTTTTCATTGATGCCAATATAGGATTTATTGCTGAAATATGTCAATCATATGCAAGCATATATAAAACTGTTAATGGTGGACAAACTTGGACAGATACTGGATTTAATGGAATGGTAGGATTGGCTATGTATTTTCTCGATGAAAATAATGGATATTATGCATTTCATCCAGGAGGTAATAATAAATCCTATTTTAGAAAAAATTCTTCCAACATGTTTGAAACATATAAATATATATTCTCAAATCTTTCCAGCAAAACCAAAATTAAATTTATTAATGACAGCACAGGCTTTATTATTTGCAGAGATACTCTTAACAATGCTGTAATTTAAAAACCAATGATTGCGGAAGTAATTGGTCAGAGAAAATACTGTTAAATAACAATTTTTTCCAAGATATTTATTTCATATCGGATAGTGTTGGTTTTGTTATTGGAACAAACGGATATATTTTAAAAACTGATGACTGCGGAGATAATTGGAAAATTATTGATAGCAACACATCTAACTCTTTAATTTCTATAGACTTTGCAAATGACCACATTGGATACATTGTTGGTAATAACGGAGAAGTTTTGAAAACACAAGATCAAGGGCTTACATGGGATTCCGAAGTTTTTATTAATACATCAAATTTAATATATGTAAGAGCATTTAATAATGGAAATGTTTATATTAATGATATAAATGGAAATCTCTATGGCTCTAATATCAAAACAAAACCTAGTATCAAAATTTATCCTAATCCTGCAAAAGATGTTATAAATTTACAACTACCTTCAACTGCAAAAAATTATAATATTAGCATATATAATATTCAAGGGAAGAAAATTATAACAACAAATAAAAATATTATAAACATAGAAGACTTAAAATCAGGAGTATATCTAATAAAAACAGTAACCGATACTTATACTTACGAAAATAAGATAATCAAACTATAATAAGTTAGAGAAAAGAATCCACATTCTTGAGACAAAAAGCTACGAAGTTAATTCAATGTTTTATTATACAATAAATCTAAGTTTTAAAACCCATACCAATTTGTGGAAGAAAATGGTAAAATAATCAATAGCGATTACCAATCATTAAATAACATATCTAAACGTACAGCAACAACCGAGTTAACTGAATTAGTAAATCAATTTAAAGTCTTGACAAAAACAGGAACATCGGGTTCAAACATTTCATATAAGATAGTGGGGCAAGTGGGGCATTGGTTGGGCAATAGTTGGGCTGTATATCACAAAACCATCCTAACTAAAGAAAATTTTCTATTGTTTTTAGGGATTGCCAAATAATTTTGAGACTTTTCCTCAATTTTAATCCCAAAAAAGCATTTTATATTAAATATTGTCTTATATTTGCAACATTATCTCAAAAACACAAATTATGTTAGTACAATTTACTGTCGGAAATTTTCTTTCATTTAATAAAAAACAAACCCTGAACCTTAAAGCTAAAGGTATTTCCGAGTTAAAAACGAATATATCTACTTTTAAAAACGAAAAAATACTTCGTTCTGCGGTAATTTACGGTGCAAATTCAAGCGGAAAAAGTAATCTAATTAAAGCGTTAGAAAGAATGCGTGAAGTTGTATTGACTTCAGTTCGATTAAACGACTCTGACGAATTATTTTATAGTCCATTTTTGTTATCTACAGAAACTGAAAATAAACCAACATTTTTTGAGATTGTCTTTTGGCAAGATTCAACAAGATACAGATATGGTTTTGAATATAATTTGAAAAAAATTGTTAATGAATGGCTTTTTGCTGGCAAAACTGAAACGAGAGAAAAACCTTTTTTCATAAGAACAGAAGAAGGAATTGGTATTGATACAAAATTTAAAGAAGGAGAAGGTTACGAATCTAAAACTAACGATAATAGATTATTCGTTTCTCTTGTTGCACAATTGGGAGGAGATATCTCAAAAAAGATTATAGATTTTTTTAAAAATTACAATATATTATCTGGACTTGAACACAATGACTATACTGGTTTTACAATGAGGATGCTTCATAAAAACCTAAATGGTTGTAATGAATCTTTACAACTATACCAAACATTAAAATTAGGTTTTCAAGATATTAAAGCAATTGAATCCGAATTTAATTCATTGAATATTCCAGAAGACATACCTGATATAATCAAAACAAAGTTAATTAAAGAATTTGCTGGTAAAAGAGGCATAACTTTAAAAACAGTTCACAACAAATTTGACAAAAAAGGAAAAATTGTAGATTTTGTTCTACTTGACAAAGAAATAAATGAATCGGAAGGGACAAACAAAATCATCGACTTATCAGGACCAATTTTTGACACCTTGAAACTTGGTAAATCAATAATTATTGACGAATTAGACGCAAAGCTACACCCATTAATTACAATGCGTATAATAGAACTCTTCAACAATCCCGAGTCAAATCCTAATAATGCACAATTAATTTTTGCAACACATGACACAAACTTTTTAGATAAAGAACTTTTTAGGCGAGACCAAATTTGGTTTACTGAAAAAGACGAACAAGAACAAACTGATTTGTATTCTCTTTACGATTTTAATCTCCCTGATGGTTCTAAAGTTAGAAATGACTCAAACCTTGAGAAAAATTATATTAGAGGCAGATATGGTGCTATTCCATTTATCACAAATTAAATTACTGGAATATGGCACGAACTATAAAAATTGATAACGCTTTACAAAAACGTTTTGCTAAACAAGCAAAGCAAAACAAGCCTAGAGAACTTGTAACTTACTTTTTGATTGTATGCGAGGGTGCAAAAACAGAACCTAATTATTTCAAATCATTTCCTAAACAAGTTGGCAAAATTATTTATGACATTGAATTTGAAGGTGGTGGAATCAGCACCATGAAGGTTGTTGAAAAAGCTATAGAACTTAGAGATAATTCAAGACAAAAATATGATAGAGTTTGGGCTGTCTTTGATAGAGATAGTTTCAAAGCAAACTCTTTCAACAGTGCTATTCTAAAAGCTAAAGCAAATAATATTAAATGTGCTTGGAGTAATGAAGCATTTGAATTGTGGTATTTACTTCATTTTCACAATCGCGTAACAGCAATGAAAAGAACAGAATACAAAAAAGCAATTGAGGAAGCTGTTAATGAAAAACTAGGCAAAAAGAAGAATAAATTTCAATATAAGAAAAACTCACTTGAGATGTATAAACTTTTGAGTGAAATAGGCAATCAAGAATTAGCAATTAAATGGGCTAAGGAATTAGCAAATACTATAACTGGAGAACAATTTGCTAACTATAATCCTCAAACAATGGTATTCAAACTTGTCGAAGAACTTAACGGACAATCAGAAGAATTAAATAATGAGATTATCAAAAAATATGAACAAGGACAATAAAAGCACAAGCCGATACCAGCAAAACCCATCCTAACTAAAGAAAATTTTCTTTTGTTTTTAGGGATTACCTTAAAAAATATTTATATTTGGGAAGTGAATAAAACCTTACTAACAAAAACTTACATTTGGCTTTTTGCCTAAAATATAATTTTTAATATGGAAAAAATGTTTGAACAAACTTTTAAGAATATAGATGATATTTTACATAAAGATGCTGGTTGCAGTAGCGAATTGGATTATGTAGAACAAACCAGTTGGATTTTATTTCTAAAATATCTTGACGACTTGGAGCGTGACAGAGCCACAGCAGCTGAACTAACTCAGAGAAGCTACACTCCTATTATTGATGAAAAATTTCAATGGACAAAATGGGCAGCTCCCAAGCTTAGACAAGCAAATGGAACTGTAAAGATAGACTATAATGCACTTACAGGCGATGACCTTACCGAGTTCGTAAACAACAAACTATTTCCTTATCTTAAAAACTTTAAACAATCAGCACAGGGAGCTGACACTATTGAATATAAAATTGGCGAAATTTTTAGCGAATTAAAAAACCGATTACAAAGTGGCTATAACCTAAGAGAAGTTATAAATCTTGTTGACGAGCTACGTTTTCGCACTCATGCAGAAAAGCACGAAATGAGCCATTTATACGAATCGAAAATTAAAAACATGGGTAATGCTGGACGAAACGGAGGTGAATATTACACTCCACGTCCGCTGATTACAACTATTGTAAAAGTTGTAGACCCTAAAATTGGCGATAAGATTTATGACGGAGCATGTGGCTCTGCAGGTTTTCTTTGCGAAGCCTTTAATTATTTGAAAAACAGACCTTCAAAAAGCTCGGGTCTCTCTACTAAAGAAACAGAAATACTTCAAAAGCACTCGTTTTTTGGGAAAGAGAAAAAATCTTTGGCTTACATAATTGGCATTATGAATATGATTTTGCATGGTATTGAAGCTCCTAACATAATACACACCAATACTCTTGCCGAAAACTTAGCCGACATACAAGAAAAAGACCGCTATGATGTAGTACTTGCCAATCCTCCATTTGGCGGGAAAGAAAGAGCAGAAGTGCAACAAAATTTCCCAATAAAAACTGGCGAAACTGCTTCTTTATTTTTGCAACACTTTATTAAAATATTGAAAGCAGGCGGAAGAGCAGGTGTAGTAATTAAAAACACTTTTTTGAGCAATACCGATAATGCCACCATTGCCATTCGTAAAACCTTGCTTGAAAGTTGTAATTTACATACTGTTTTGGATTTACCGGGTGGAACATTTACGGGTGCAGGAGTAAAAACTGTAGTATTGTTTTTTGAAAAAGGTAAACCAACGCAAAAAACATGGTTTTACCAGCTTAACCTCGACCGCAATTTGGGCAAAACCAACCCACTCAACGAAGACGACTTGGCAGAATTTGTAAAATTGCAAAAAACTTTTGCCAACAGTGAAAACTCGTGGACAGTAAACATAAATGATATTGACCAAAGCACTTTTGATTTGAGTGTAAAAAACCCAAATAAAAATGAAGTGGTTCAACTTCGCTCACCACACGAAATTTTGAAAGAAATGAAAGCATTAGATGAAGAAAGTACTGACGTTTTAGAATCAATTAGAGATTTAATATGAAAGGTTGGGTGTATATATTAGAATGTGCCGATGGAAGCTATTACACAGGTAGTACCAACAACTTGGAACTTAGGTTGGCACAACACCAAAATGGAGAGGGTGCAAACCATACAAAAAAGAGACTACCTGTTAAACTTGTTTACTATGAAGAATTTCAAAGAATTGATGAAGCATTTTATAGGGAAAAGCAAGTGCAGAGATGGGTAAGAAAGAAAAAAGAGGCGTTAATTAACGGAAATTACGAAAAACTTCATGGTTTAGCTGAATGTAATAACGATACACATTTCAAAAATTTTAAAAATGGGGAATAATTACAAATTATATTTTATGACGGTGGTTTCGGCTACGCTCAACCACCGCATTGCACTCCGGTGGTTGAGCGGAGCCGAAACCACCGTTGATAAAGAAAGTACAAAATTTCAAAAGCTATAAAGTATTTGATATGAGCAAAGAATTAATCCCATCTCAAAAAGAAATTGAAAATCGAATATTTCATGTTCGAGGAGTTCAGGTTATGCTTGATAATGATTTGGCTGAAATATATCAAGTAGAAACCAGAACACTTAACCAAGCAGTAAAAAGAAATATTGAGCGTTTCCCTGATGACTTCATGTTTAAACTAACACAGAGCGAATGGGAAAACTTGAAATCACATTTTGTGATATCAAATCAACACGGCGGACGCAGAACAACTCCTTATGCTTTTACAGAGCAGGGGGTTTCGGGTTTGTCTGGGGTGCTAAAAAGTAAAACAGCTGCTAAAATGCATGTTGCCATTATGCGTGCCTTTGTTAGAATGAGAAAAATCATAAATGAGAACATTGGCTTAGTGCAGCGTATAGATAGTATTGAACGCAAACAAATAGAAACCGACCAAAAACTTGAACAAGTTTTTAAAGCTTTAGACAACAAAGAAACCATTCCCACTCAAGGCGTATTTTTTGATGGACAAGTATTTGATGCTTATGAATTGGCTTCAAAAATTATTCGTTCTGCTAAAAACAGCATAGTGCTGATTGACAACTATATAGATGAAAACACATTAACACATCTAACTAAGAAAAACAAAGATGTAAAAGTTTTATTATTGACAAAAAGCATAAGTAAACAATTACAACTTGACGTACAAAAAGCCAATGCCCAATATGGCAGTTTTGCAATAAAAACATTTACACAAAGCCACGACCGTTTTATTATTATCGACAACACAGAAGTGTATCATCTTGGTGCTTCACTAAAAGATTTGGGTAAAAAATGGTTTGCGTTTGCAAAAATGGATAAACATTCTGTAGAAAATATTATAAATTTAATAGAAAGATAATGGACAATAAATAATTGATAATGAACAATAGCAATGAATGACAGAACAATGGAAAATATAAAAAAAGAAAAAAAACATAGCTTGCCGAAAGGATGGGAAATAAAGAGATTAGAAGATGCAGTTGAATTTCAGCGTGGTTTGACTTATTCCAAAAAGGATGAAGTTGACTTTTCAGACAATATTGTATTGCGTTCAAATAATGTAGATTTAATAAAAAATGAACTTGACTTTACTGAATTAAAATACATCAACCCTGCAATTGACGTTCAGGAAAGTAAAAAGGTAAAAAAGGGTTCACTTTTGATTTGCACAGCAAACGGCAGTAAAAGCCATCTTGGCAAGGTTGCACTTATTGATGATGATTACAATTATGCTTTTGGTGGTTTTATGGGACAAGTTACTCCAAAAGAAAAATTGGATTCAAAGTTTCTGTTCTATTTGATGACTTCAGATAATTACAAAAAGTTTATCAATGAGCTTTCTGACGGAGCTAACATCAATAATCTAAAATTTAGCGATTTAGGTCAATTTGAAATCCCCCTTCCCCCACTCCCAGAACAACAACGCATCGTTGCAATTTTAGATGAGACATTTTCGGCTATTGATAAAGCAAAAGCCAATGCCGAACAAAACCTCAAAAACGCCAAAGAACTATTTGAAAGCTATTTGCAGGGGGTGTTTGAGAAAAAAGGGGATGGTTGGGAAGAGAGAACTATTGGAGAAATTGGAAGTCCCAAAATGTGTAAGCGAATTTTTAAAGAACAGACTTCAACCATTGGAGATATACCATTCTATAAGATTGGAACTTTTGGCAAAGAGCCTGATGCATATATTTCAAAAGAAATTTATGAAGAATACCGAGCAAAATATTCATTCCCCAAAAAAGGTGATATTTTGATTTCTGCATCAGGAACTATCGGAAGACGTGTCAGATATAATGGTGAACCTGCATATTTTCAAGATTCAAATATAGTTTGGATTGATAATGATGAATCGCAAGTAAGTAACGATTTATTATATGAATTTTATGGTGTTTGCAAATGGGGTTCTACAGAAGGTGCTACAATATCAAGATTATACAATGATAATCTAAAAAGCATCAAGATAAATTTCCCAAAATCAAAAAAAGAACAACAAACCATCGTCCGCCAATTAGATACTTTACGAATAGAAACACAAAAATTAGAGTCTATATATCAGAAAAAAATATTACTTTTGGAGGAATTGAAGAAGTCGATTT
>ENA-UOOK01000628-UOOK01000628.1-fermentation-metagenome-genome-assembly--contig:-NODE-628-length-46588-cov-5.977392_pt1 | contig 46588 bp, 47 predicted proteins | sample MGYA00245777_ERZ724023 | MGnify/ENA primary metagenome ERZ724023 (study PRJEB28704, sample SAMN03018312) | fermentation metagenome | biome: anthropogenic terrestrial biome; feature: soil; material...
GCGGGCGGCATAGATGATGTCGCAGCAAATGCAAAGGCTATGGAGGAATAAATGGGCAGTTTTAATTTAACTATCGTAACTCCGGAAAGATGTTTTTTTACTGATGAAATAGATATGGTCGTTGTGAATGCCGTGGAAGGAGAAATGGCTGTATTGAAAAACAGAGCGCCCATAATTACACCGCTGAAAACAGGGAAAATAAAGATTTTTAACAATGGAGAAGAACGGATTGCCGCGGTTGTGGACGGTTATATAAATGTGGGACCATACAGCACAATAGTCGTAACCAGTGCGGCGGAATGGCCTGAAGAAATTGACGTTGAAAGAGCTTTGGATGCAAAACGAAGAGCAGAGGAAACTTTAAAACGTGATAAAGGCAAGGATATCATACAGGCACAGCTTGCCTTAAGACGTGCATTAAACCGCATCGAAGTGGCTAAAATGAGCAAATATAACGATTAGAAAACCGGAACAGGCATATGGGGAATTCCAGGAATTCTGGGGACGGACCTTTGAATTCCATTATATATTTTACAGCCTGTTATTCAGAATAAATTCTGAGTGACAGGCTGCTATATTTATTTCTGTTTTTTGTTTAGGGCTTCTTCCAGTGTGTGCCATGCAAGTACCGCGCATTTAACCCTTGCGGGCATGTTGGAAATATTTTCGAATGCCGCTGCGTCCCCAAGCTCCTCCAACTCATCTTCCTCCGCAACTTCCTTTTTAATCATTCCGATGAATTTTTTTATCAACTTACGAGCTTCTTCGATGCTTTTTCCTTCCATGAGATCCGCCATAATTGAGGCGGATGCCTGTGATATGGCGCATCCTTCCCCTGACATTTCCACGTCTTTAATTATATTGCCGTCAATGTTCAGGTAAAGAGTCAAATCGTCGCCGCAGCTTGGATTAACCCCTCTCATTTTTATATCTGCATTTTCGGGAGGATGACGGTGCTTATCTGATCTGCTGTACTGGGTTATGATTTCAGTGTACAATTCGTTCAGATCCATAGCCTAACCACCTCCTTACCTCCGAAAGATCTTCAGTCAGGCAGTCTATATCATCCTCCGAATTGTAAATGTAAATACTTGCCCTGCATGTGGAGGATGCTCCAAGATGCGAGTGGAAGGGCTGCGCACAGTGGTGTCCTGCCCTTACGGCTATTTTGTCAGCATTTAATATGGTTGCTATGTCATGTGGATGGGCACCTTCAATTACAAACGGAACAACACCTATTCTTCCTTCCGGGTCGGCGGAGCCGATTATTTTCAGGTGAGGAACGGAAGAAAGCTTTTCAAGCATGTATTCCGTAAGCTTTTTCTCATCCTCCATAACCTTTGACATACCTATTTTATTTAAATAGTCGATTGCCGAAGATAAACCGGCGGCAGCTCCCACGTTTTGGGTTCCGCCTTCAAACTTCTGGGGCGCAGGCGCATAAGAGGAATTTTGTTCCTCAACATACTCTATCATGTCGCCGCCGTACAGAAGCGGAGGCATGGATTCAAGCAAGTCCTTTTTCCCGTACAGTACGCCTATTCCCATGGGTGCAAGCATTTTATGACCGGAAAAAACATAAAAATCAGCATTTAGCCGGGTAACGTCAACAGGTATGTGAGGGACGCTCTGAGTGCCGTCCACAACTGCCACTGCGCCGCATCTGTGTGCTCTTTCGATAATCTCGCTTACGGGGTTTATTTTTCCCGTAACATTTGAAATGTGTGCCGCCGCAACTATCTTTGTTTTTTTGGTTATTTTTTTCTCGATTTCCTCGGAAGAAGTTTGTCCGCACTTATCCGTGTACAGAAAGGATAATCGTGCTCCTCTTGCCTTTGCTACAACCTGCCAGGGGACAAGGTTGCTGTGGTGCTCCGAAATCGCAACAACAACTTCATCACCCTCGTTGAGGAATGTCATTCCATAGCTTTGTGCAATAATGTTCAGTGCCTCCGTAGAGTTTTTTGTAAATATAATTTGTTCTTCAGAGCCAGCACCTATGAATTCCGCAACCTTTTTTCTTGCGGACTCATAAATATCCGTAGCCTGCATACTAAGATCATAGGCTCCCCTGTGGGGATTGGCATTTGTATTTTCATAGTAATCGGACACGGCTTTGAGAACGCAGAGAGGTTTTTGCGTGGTTGCCGCATTGTCTAAGTATATTGTCCGTTTTCCCTTTTCATCCCTTTTCAGGAGCAGAGGGAAGTCATTTATATATTCATTCATGGTATTTCCTCCTCATTCAATGGATTTTTTCAAAACTTTGAGAATTTCATCCTGCAGTGATATGTCCGGAACACCGTTTAATATGGCCGAAAATGCCGCTTCCACCAATATTTTTTTTGCTTCGTTTTCGCTGATGCCTCGGCTCATCATATAAAACATCAATTTGTCATCGGGGCGCCCTGAGCTTGCGGCATGTTCTCCCTCCACATCATCCTCTCCGCACAGCAATATTGGTACGGACAAATTCATTACTCCCGGGTCGAGCATCAGAACATTTTCTTCCTCCCTGCCCTTGGAGCCGCCGGAACCGCTTATAAAATCTATGGTATCTCTTAAAATTTTCCTGCTTTGTCCTGACAGAACACCTCTTGCCCGTATATTGCTGAGAGAATTTTTGCCTTTGTGTTCAACTCTTGCGGAAATATCTACAGACCTTGTGCCATCGCCCATGTACAGGATGTCAACATCTGCAGAGCTTTCTTTTCCGTTTAAAACAATGTTGCAGCTCGACATGGTTTTTGCTGCTCCAATTTCCGCCAATATAACATGTATATGTGCTCTGTCTTCCTCAATTCCCGATATAATATCGTTGTGGGAAGCTTGATTATCCATGAGCTGAGCCCTAATTACTTTCACATCCGAATTTCTTCCGGCAAAAACACGAATTCTGCCGCTGTGGTGAATATTTTTTCCTTCCTCGGAGGAATATTTGACTATAAAGGTACAGCTGCTTCCTTCTTCCGCCTCTATTATGATATCATCTATAAGGTAGGAATCCTGCTTAATGTTAAACTCTATGATCACAGGATTATTTTCAATGTGATTTTTCGGAATTCTGAAATAACGGCAATGATTTTTATTTTCATCAATAAATTTCCGAACTTCATCATTCATAAAAAAGTCGTCATTTTTTTTATCCGGATTAAATTCATTAAAATTACGTTCAAGATTGTGCCTGCATTCAAAATTTGTAAATTTCTTATTTGCATCACCTGCATCCTCGACGGAATACAGCTTTATTTCACTGCGGTTAACACCTGCTCTGTTCCATGTGTCCACAGGCATTCTTTTTATATTTTGGGATAATTGTTTCATCTCACTCCTCCTAACCTATGGTTCCTTCAAGCTCAAGATTGATGAGCCTGTTCATTTCAACCGCATATTCAAGAGGCAGCTCTTTTGCCACCGGTTCTGCAAATCCACGAACTATCATTGCCTTTGCCTCTTCCTCTCGGATACCCCTTGTCATGAGATAAAATACCGCTTCATCGCTGATTCTGCCGATTTTTGCTTCATGCCCGATATCAACCCTGTTATTGCGTATATCCATTACCGGTATGGTGTCCGTCCTTGAGGAATTGTCCATCATTAGGGATTCGCAAATAATGGAGGATTTGGAATCCACAGCTTCCGGACGAATGTCAACGGAGCTTCTGTAAACGGAAACGCCTCCATTTTTGGCGATGGATCTGGAATTTACCGTTGACGATGTATTCGGAGCAGCATGTATGACCTTGGTTCCGGTATCGAGATTTTGTCCTTTTGAGGCAAAGCTTATGCCTGTATATTCGGATTTGGAACCCTCTCCCTTTAAAATACTTGTGGGATAAAGCATCGTAACATGCGAGCCGAAGGTTCCTGAAATCCATTCGATGGTTCCGTTCTTCTCCACAAGTGCACGCTTGCTGTTCAGGTTCATCATGTTTTTTGACCAGTTTTCAATGGTGGAGTAACGAAGTGTTGCTCCTTCGGCTATATACAGCTCCACACATCCCGCATGAAGATTAAGCATATTATATTTCGGAGCCGAGCATCCTTCTATAAAATGCAGTTTAGCTCCTTTTTCAACAACAATCAGCGTATGCTCAAACTGTCCCGCTCCGGGAGCATTGAGTCTGAAATATGATTGCAGGGGAATGTCGAGACGTACACCCTCAGGTACATATACGAAGGAGCCTCCCGACCATACCGCCCCGTGCAATGCGTTAAATTTATGGTCTGTGGGGGGAATAAGTTTCATGAAGAGCTTTTTTACAATATCCTCATAATCATTTACTGCCGTTTCCATATCCGTGTAAACAACTCCCTGCTTCAGCAGACTTTCCTTTATATTGTGATAGACAACTTCGGAATCATACTGTGCTCCCACACCGGCAAGAGAGTCACGTTCAGCCTGGGGTATACCAAGCCTTTCAAAGGTATCCTTTATATATGAGGGAACCTCGTTCCAGTCACTTTTCATGTCTGTGTTGGGTTTTACATAGGTTACAATCTGATTCATGTCCAATTCCTTCAAGGAAGGTCCCCATGAAGGGAGAGGAGTTTTTTCATATATTTCAAGAGATTTCAGCCTAAGGTTGAGCATCCAGTCCGGTTCGTTCTTTTTTTGTGATATTTCTTTTACAATTTCAGGGGTGAGACCGGTATTTGTTTTATAATTATTGGTATCTTCATCCTTGAAATCATATATGTCACGATTTATATCTTCAAGGTAGGTTTTTTGCTTTTCCATATATACATATCTTCCTTATAAATTTTCTAAAACAGAGGCATATCCGTTTTTGCTTATTTCATCAACTAATGATGCATCAGAGGTTTTTACAATTTTTCCTTCGGCTAATATATGTACATAATCCACAGGAATACTTTGCAGTATTCTTGTAATATGAGTTATGATAATTATACCGTTAGAAGAATTTTTATATTTAAGCAGGCTGTCAGAGATTGTTTTTACTGCGTCCACATCCAAACCTGAATCCGTTTCATCAAGAATTGCAAGCTTAGGATTGAGCACGGAAAGCTGCAGTATTTCACTTTTCTTTTTTTCTCCGCCCGAAAATCCAACATTCAGGTATCTCGATGCATAGGATTCGTCCATATCAAGCTCCTGCATTTTTGATTTTAATTCCTTTCTGAACCTGAGTATCGGTTCATCCTTTCCTGTGCAGGCTCCTCTTGCGGCACGCAGGAAGCTTTCCACAGTTATACCTGAAATTTCTTCGGGAGCCTGGAATGACAGAAACATTCCCTTGCGAGCTCTCGTGTCGGGTCTCTCATCCGTAATATCCTCATCCTCAAAATATATTTTCCCATCTGTTACCGTATATTTAGGGTCACCCATAAGCACATTTGCAAGGGTCGATTTCCCTGCGCCGTTAGGTCCCATTATAACATGAACTTCACCGGGCTTGACGTTCAGTCTTATACCCCTTAATAATTCCTTATCTTCAACCGATACGTGAAGATTGTCAACTTTTAATAAATTCTTTTGCATTTCTCGCACCTCCCAATGCTTTCCTGTTTTGTATCGTCATTTTTGCATTCGCATTTTATATAGCAGTCCTTGTCCACTGAAGCACTGTCGGCAACGGCGTCAAACAAGCCTGTTATCTTTTTAACTGTTTCATCATCCAAGGTTTCAATATAAGCATCAACTGTTTTTTTTATTTTATCGTAGTATCTGTCATATCCCTCGCATGCCATTTCACCGCTTTCCGTAAGCCTGTAGTATACCTCTTTTTTATTGCCCTGCATCCGGTAAGGATCAAGATATTCTTTTCTTTCAAGCTTTTTTGCAAGCTGGGTTACCGCTCCGTTTGTCATCCCGAGATATTGTGACAAGTCGCCTGCCTTCGAATTCTCGTTGCGCTGTATACACTTTAAAAGACTGATATCCGAAGTTGTAAGATTATGTTTTGTTCCGTAATTTTTTGCAATTTTGGACTCGCAGTTTATAACACTTATAGTCTGATAAAATTTTTCAATCACAGACTGTCTTTGTTCCATTTTACCACCTCCGAAAATATTGTTTAGTAACTAAAATATATTATATACCCTTTTAATCGAAATGTAAATATTCTTTAGCAACTAAAATAAAAATTTTATATTTTTTTAATATGGAGATAGCAGCCTGTAAGGAACAATTTTACCATTACAATCGTCTGTTAATATGGTATACTTTTAAAAACGTTATTGCTTATTTTATAAAAATTCAATTAATAACGGAGGGAGCTATGTTAAAAGGTTATTTACGGAAGGTGACAATTGTAACACTTGCATTTGTCTTTGTATTTTCGCTGTGCAATATTATATACGGAATGGATTTTAATGATGATATACAAAAAATTACATTAGATTACTATTACTATGAAGGATTTGGGGAGGATAAAATAGCACAGAGTGTTAAAGACGGAAGCTGGCATATTTTAAAGTCTGATGGAAGCATAATCAATCTCAGTGGAGATTATTTGGCTTATGCTGGAATGGAAGGTAAAAATCTTAATTTTGATGATGATTATTATCGGTTTGTAATTGGAAATGACAGCTACAATATAGATTATTCAGGCAGGTTTATATATGTGGATAAGAACGGTTTGGAATGTTTTGCAGACGGATATAAATATGTTGAGCCTACAAAGGGAGAAAATTATTTTACAATAAGGAATTTAAAAGGGTATGGCTATGAAACAGGCCTATATCATAAATATAACAAGGCAGTGGTTATTCCTCCTTCATATGATATATTAACATATATAAATGATAACAGCATCGTTGCCTGCAAGGACGGAATGTGGCATGGATTAATCAATATTAAAAATGAAGTAATTATTCCGTTTAAGTATAATTATATCGATTATATAAACGATAACTTCATAATTGCTGTCAATGAGGTGGGAACCTATGGTGTAATAAATATAAAAAATGAAGTAGTATATAATTTTGAATACGATGATATTTATAATATACCCGAATACAGCGGCTATTTAAGAATTTCAAAAAATAATAAATTTGGGCTGATTAATTCTGCTGATGCTGAAATAGTTGTACCCTTGGAATATGAAAATATTGAATATGCAGGCAATGGATTGGCAGTTGCACAAAAGAACGGTTATAAAGGAGTAATAGATTTAAATAATAAAGAAATTGTACCCTTTATATACAGCGGTATAATACACAATGATTATGGATTTATAGTTCACAAGGATGAACTAGAGGGCTTTTTAAACAGAGATGGAACGGTAATTCTTCCGGTTGAATATTATTACATTTATAAAGTAAGTGATGGATTTATTACAGCAGTAATCAGCGATGAAAACAACGAACATAAATTTGTTATTTATGATATTGACGGTAAGGAAATAGTTTCCCCAAAATATAGTTATATAGATTATCATGCATATGATAAATATATGATTGTTAATAAAGAGCAAAAAGCAGATATCGTTGATAAAGAAACGGGTGAAGAATTACTTGCCGATTCAGTCCTGCCTTTTTCAGAAGTTAAATACATTAATGATAAATATTACGCAGGCGGAAGCAGTGGCAGTTATGCTGTTGTCAATTATGCAGGGCAGGAATTAACCTGGGAAACTTATAATGATATTTCAATTATCAATGTTAACGGGGAAGATATAATTGCCGCAAAATATGAAACAGAAAGATTTAATACAAAGTTTGATTACTTCAAGCAAACAAAGGGACCATCAGCATGGGCAACGGAAGAAGTATCCAATGCCATTGAAAATAATTTGATACCCTTTGAATACCAGTCAGGATTTACATTTAATATAAAAAGATATGAATTTTGCAGCATTATAGTAGCTTTCTTGGAAGAATATTACGATACTGCTAAAAACGATATTATCAGGGACAATAATATAAATGTTATAAATCCGCCAATAGAAGACGGTGTCAGTGATGATATTGCCATATGTCTTAATTTGGGCATCGTTAAAGGAAGAGGAAACGGTATATTTGACGGTGACAGTGAAATTACAAGGGAAGAGGCAGCCGTAATGCTCACTAATTTGACAGAATATTTAGGAATCAATACAGATGCGGAGGAAGTGTATTTAAAGGATAAATCAGAAGTATCGTCATGGGCTGCTGATGCGGTTAATTTTGTTCTGAAAAATAATTTCATGCAGGGTATGTGCAATGAAATATTTTCACCTAAGTCGAATATTACCAGAGAGCAGACCTATATAATTATGTATAGAATACTGAATGAAACTGAATTCTATAATTTGTTCAACCGGGCAAGTGAAGCCTGGGGTTGGTTTTATGTTTGTACAATGTCTTTGAAGGGAACTCCGGGACTTCCCTTGGTCGGAATTAAGACCGAATCGGGAGAATGCTTTGAAGTGGACTATGAAGGTATCGAAACATTGAAGGATTTGGAAAACTATTTAAAAACGGTATTTTCTGATGAAATAGTTGAATATATGCTGAAAACCGGCAGATATTTTGATGTGGACGGCAAGCTGTGTGCATATGATATGGCAAGAGGCACTAATCACAGCTATGGTAAAATAACTGAAGTTAATAAAAACAATATAAATGAAGCAAAGATTGAATATATTGTTTCGGTTGAGAAATTGGATTATAACTACGAGACAGAAGGATATGAGGAATTTACATTTATTGTTGAAAGAAATGGAAACAATTGGGTGTTCTCTGATTTCCACCCGTGGTGGTAGCAAAGCATATGCCGGTGTGCATTAATATTATCAGGATTCACATCTGCAAATAAATGAATAAATTATGCAATGTTGTTGACAGTATATAACGCTAATCATCAGCAATGCAGATGATATTCAAGGAGAAAGGAAAAACCAGGCATATCGGTTAATCAAGCAAATATTCATACCAAAAAGAATAATCCTTCAAAAAGAAGCACTGAAATATGATATGGCTAAGGAGATACTTGCCAAATTCAATGATGATAATACAGAAATAATAACACTGCCATCTAATAAAATAAAACAATATATTCAGGGTACGGTACTCAGCCGGCAATATAAGGAGGGAAAAAGGACATTGGTCGTAGGAATTAAAAAGGGTTTGAAATTTCAGACCTGCAAACCCTCCGCCCACTATCAGCTGCCCCTGATTTCGGGATGTATGGGGCAATGTGAGTATTGCTACTTAAATACTACTATGCTGGGAGATAAGCCTTTTGTAAAGGTCAATTATGTTTTTTGGAGGCAGTGAAAAAGGAAGATTCAAATTTGTAACAAAATATAACGATATAGATTCATTGCTTAAGTTAGAGCATGGAGGACATACGTAAATAAGATTCAGCATAAATACCTCTTCGGTAATAGAGAAATATGAGCATTTTACAGCTTCAAGGGATAAAAGGATAGAAGCGGGAATGAAAGCGGCAGAAGCAGGCTACCCCGTAGGCTTTTTGATTGCTCCCGTGTTCATATATCCCGGCTGGAAGGAAGAATACCGTGATTTGCTTCTTATGCTGAAATCAAAGCTTCCCAAGGATTTGGAATTTCCTGTAACCTTTGAAATTATATCTCACCGCTATACCACAACAGCAAAGAACAGAATACTGCAGGTATTTCCCGAGAGCACGCTGCCAATGGATGACGAAGAACAAAAATATAAATATGGTCAGTTTGGTTACGGAAAATATGTATATCCAAAAGAAAGCTTGGATGAAATAAAGTAATTTTTTGAAAAAGAAATTGACGGGCTTTTTGAAAATAAAAAGGTTAAATATATTATCTGAAAGCTCGTGGGACGGTTGACTAATTGATAGTATAAGCCAAGGAGGTTTATAATGAAAAGATTAATTTTATTATCATTGATATCAGTATTATTATTTGTATCATGCACTGCTGATACACAAAACCCTGACACCAAAGAAAATGCAGACAAAGAAAACGTTGAACCCGAAATAGACAGAGCGGAGTATTTAACGGGGGAAATAATAACCGACGGTGATTATGAAATATCGCCAAGCGGAATCGGCGGATTTACCTTTGTTCCCGATAAAGAAAGCAGGGAAATAATCGAAAATAGATACGGTGCTTACGACCTTTATTATTTAGATGATGAAAGCTACTTTTTATATTATGACGATATATCGGTGACAGAAAAATTGCCTGAAGAATTAGGAATTTATAAGGTAAGGGTAAAGTTCGAGCTAAAGGAAATTTACGACCATGACAGGTTCAGCATAATTGATGTGGAATTAACCGACAATATCGGCACGATTCTTTATGAAGGGAAAAACTATGAAACAAATAAATTAGATTTAGATGTTAAGGTTAAAGACAGAGTTTGCGGACTTATAGTTGATTCCGTGGATAAATTCGTAGATGATGGAGGAAGGGTAGAATTCTGCGGAGAAATAGAAGTAGAGGGCTATTATAATATATCCTATGGCGAAATGCATGAAAGAAATTTAGGAAGTATATATTATGATGAAAAATACGAAAATAATGTTCCAATGATGATGGGAGAGAGAAATAATAAACAATTATTCTTCTTCGTCAATAAGGAAAATTTATTCAATGAATTAGAAAAACATTCATCCTTCGGCAGAGGCAGGTTTAAAATCTCAAATTTTCATATAGTTTACAAACATGGCACGGGCAGAGAGCCTTCCGAAGTATTGACGGAAATTGTATCCTTAGATGAAGGGTTTAAAAATATGTTTGAAATAAAGGATAGAGCCGAAACAAGTATGATAGGCTATAATGATGATTTTGCAATTGTTTCAAATGTGGCAGAATATGATGAAAACAATTATGCCAAATCCTTTAATTATTATTATATAAATAAGAGCAACTCTAAAAAAGAGTATTTACTGACTTCGGAAGAGTATTATTTTTTGGATGATGTTATCAGCGATACGGAATTTTCATTAAAATCGGAAGGTTATAATGAAACAACAGGTTCCTATGGGGTACTAAATAGAGTTAAATGTAAAATTACGGATAAAGGTGCAGAATTATCACGGCGCTGAATATGAAGGCAATGGGCTTTGAAGCTTGTACATCGGGGCTGCGGATGGTGAATAAAAGATTGATGACAGCCTTGGGCGAATATTATCCCTATGATTATCCGGAGCCTGAAACCATTGCTTTTTGTATAATTTCGGGGACGTACCTTGGAATTCTGTGAAAGGGAGAGAACTAAATGAATCGGGAAGAGTTTAAAAATTATCTAAAGACTGAAGAAAAGCGAGTTTTTAAAGGATGGGATTTCTCATACCTTGACGGAAGGTGGGACGGGGAACACATACCGTGGGATTATAAGAAAATTGTGTTATCTTATTTAAATACAGAACATAAGCTTTTAGACATGGGAACAGGCGGAGGAGAATTTCTGTTAACATTGAACCATCCGTTTAATAATATATCTGTAACGGAGGCATATCCTCCAAACGTTGAAATTTGTCGGATGAGGCTTGAACCTCTGGGAGTAACCGTAAAGCAGATATTCGATGATTCAGTGCTGCCATTTGCTGATTCTTCATTTGACATAGTAATAAATAGGCATGAAGCTTATGATGTGGGTGAAGTTAATAGAATATTAAAAAATGAAGGGTATTTTATAACCCAGCAGGTAGGAGGCAGGAATGATGAGGATTTAGCTGAAAAACTTATAAATGACGGTGAATCAATTCACCCTGATCACGACTTGAAAAATAATGTGAAATCATTTAAAGATAATGGGTTTGATATTCTTAAATCTAAAGAATCGTTCTCTCCAATACGTTTTTATGATACAGGGGCATTAGTATATTTTGCAAAAATAATAGAGTGGGAGTTTCCGGGATTTTCTGTGGATGCATATTTTGATAATTTATGCAAAATAGAAGAAGAAATAAATAAAACGGGATATATAGAAGGAACAGAACACAGATTCATTATTGCTGCAAAGAAAACAAAAAACTGCAAAAGAACAGGAATACTTAAATTAAATTATTAACATCATTGAAAAGGAAAACCTCCTATAACCGCCATATTTGTATTTTGAATTACGTTTCAAAGATTTCAGATACTTTTATGTCTAAGTCTCTGAATACAGCAGATGCTAATTTATCATTTATTGTATATTCCTTATTTGTTTCGCTTTCGAAGTTATATATGATTATATTTTGTGTATTAGGGTTAACAATCCAGTATTCCCTGACACCTAAAAGCTCATATTTATACAGTTTTGTAAACGTATCAACATAGCGGCTGTTTGGACTTAGTATTTCAATTACAATTTCAGGTGCGGCTTTATATCTTTGAATATTTGTATTATCTATATCACAGATAATTGAAATGTCCGGAATTATAACGTTGTCGTTGAATTCTAATTCAATTTCAGTGAATATTTTACATTGTTTATTTTTCAGGAAATTACCTATCAAAAGAAATAGATTGCCCATAATTTCCTGATGCTTGATATTAGGTCTTGGAGACATTAAAACAATTCCGTCAATTAACTCATACTTGTTTTCATCTTTAGTTTTTAAATTATCAAATTCAAACAGCGAAAGTTTATTTCTTGAGTATTGCTCCATTATAACCTCCAATTATTTATACCTTGTTTTCTATAATTATATCAAATGTTCTTTAAGTTAACAATATAAATTTTGAAAACACATTTAACTCTTACGGGCATAAGGGGAGTATGACAAGGAACAATTTTACCGTTACAATCGTCTGTTAATATGTTATACTTTTAAAAACGTTATTGTGGGAGAGAAGGGCATTATCGTTGGAATGGAAAGGGAGGTTATAATTTTGAAAAAGGTATTTAAGGATATAATAGTCATATTATTGATTTTATCAGTTATAACAACGGCACTTGCCAATTCCGGACCTGTATATTGGAATTGGTATCCATCTTCGGATATATTGACTGTGGATAAGAATTCTCCCATTGAAGTGGAAAATGAAAACCTTATTTTTGATTTTTCGAAGGATGAGGGAATCAATCATTCTTACGAATGCTTGATAACCGCACAATATGAGATGATTAATCCCACAGCCGCGGATTTGTCCGTGCAAATGGCATTTCCCTTCATTGAAAGCTTAATGGCATTTTATCCAAACGATATTAAGATAACTGCAGACAATGAAGAATTGCCGTATGAAATTTACTTGGATGCAACAGCCAAGAGTACAAGCTTTTCTCAGGAAGAGAATGAAGATAATTATTTTGATTTTGAGAAAATCATAGGAACAATTACTGATGATGCTTATAGCTCCCACAATTTTACCGAAGAGACAAAAGGAAAACTCTATTCGATTCACATTGAACCTACAATTGACACAGAAGTAAATATTGCCGTTGATTTAACCTTTAACCATGAAAGAACCAAGGTATTTACGACGGGATTTAATAGTCTTAACAGAGTTGGAGAGAAAACAATTATAAGCGCATGGTGCTGGGAACCTAAAACCTTGGGCATTTATGTTTTAGGAGAAGATATTGATTTTAAAATTGAAGGATATACGGACGGAGCCTTAAATGAGAAAACAAATTTATACACCTATGAAATTTCCGAAACGGAAGAGAATGTAAAAACTTATTTACTTGAAGCTATAAGAAAAAATTCGTACAATTATTACGATAATATATACGAAAGCATTCCGGATATTCAACTGTACAACATATTTGCCGAAGTTATGGATAAGCAATTTACAAATAATTTAGGATATTGCTCTGATGACGAGGTTTTGACCTACGGCGGCGATAACAGAATTATTACATTGGTTTATACTGTAAATTTTCCGCCTTATTCTGAAAAAACAGTAAGTGTAAATTACAAAGCCTTGGGTACCACGGACAGGCGCAACACCAAGGAGCCTGTGTATAAATATGATTATATTCTAAATCCTGCTAAAAACTGGAAGGATTTTAAAAATTTAAGCGTTAAAATTATCCCTCCGCCGGAATCGCCATATATTGTGGAAAGCACAATTGAGTTGAATAAAGAAGGAAATATTTACACGGCTTCAATGGAAAGCCTGCCCGAGCAGGATTTTTCATTTACACTTTATAATAAAGAAAAAATAACTGTATTGGATAGCATTGAAAGACAAATAAGCAATGTGTTTAGCTATTCAATAATCTTTATACCATTTGTTATAATTATTGTTATTTTTATTGTAATAGCCTGTATATTTTCTAAAAAGCGCAAGTAATTAAGGGAGAGAATTAAGTGAATCGGCATATGGGTGGGAATTTCGGGGACGGACCTTGAAATTCCGTTAATTATAACCATCAGGATTTCGTTGTGCTAAGAATATCACCCAAATTAAATTTGGAAAAATTTTAGGGCAAGCCATATGGCTTGCCCAAGTATTTCTATATTTTTATTATCTTTGTCCCATTTCAGCGTCAAGGATGTATAGCCCGCCCCACTCACCGTTAATTCTTTCCAATCTTTCAACCAATACTGTGAAGGTATCCTCCTCTTCTATTTGTTCATCCACAAACCAAGCAAGGAGGTTAAGCACTCTTTGTTCTCCTTCTTCTCTTGCCTGTGCAACTAAATCGTGGATTTTTGACGTTACAACCTTTTCGTGGGCGAGAGCTTTCTGAAACACTTCATCAATTGAAGCAAATTTTCCATCTCCCGGATTTAATGCTCTGTATTTAATACCATATCCGGTTTCCTGAAGGAAGTCTTTAAATTTTTCCCCATGTTCCACTTCTTCTTTTACCTGTTTATCAATAAAGTGAGTCATGCCCTTCATATTTTGTTCATCTAAGTATGCCGACATAGTTGCGTAAATGTATGCCGATTCCAATTCAAAGTTCATTTGTTCATTTAAGCCATCATATAATTTGCTCATTTTAAATCTCCTTTAATTATTTTTTAATATTTATCATAATTATATTATACCACTTTCAATGAAGTTGAAACATAAATTTTTCAGAAATGATTCTTACCGGATGTAAAAGGGTGTAAAAATGGTCGTAAAATATGTCCATTAATAAATTTTATACTTGACAACGTGGGATATATACCACTATAATGATATTAAGAAAGGATATATTATGAAAGAATTTGAGATAATTCCATATCCAATTCATTCCCGTATTCTTCAAGTAAGTCAATTTCCATTAAAATCTTAGCTTGCACTTTTGGAGAAAGAGAAAGAATGAATTCTTTAACAGGAATACTATTATCTGATTTAGTATATAAAATATACAAAACATTTAGAAGATGGTATATTTGAATTGATAGTTAAACAGTCAAGTAATATTACGCGGATATTATACTTTTTCTATATTGGCAGACGCATTATCTTAACTAATGGTTTTGTGAAAAAAATACAAAAAACACCGCATAATGAAATTGAGCTTGCGAAAAAATATCGCAAAGATTATTTAGAAAGAGAGGCGAAATCATGATTTGGTCAGATATAAAAAAAGAACTTCTTTCCAATCCTGAAGTAATGGCAGAGTATGAAAATCTTCAGCCTGAATATGAAGTATTAAAAGCTCTTCTTAGTGCAAGAAAATCAAGAAACCTTACACAGCAAGAGCTTGCTGAGAGGACAGGAGTTAATAGATCTGATATCAGCAAGTTAGAAAACGGAAACAGCAATCCAACAATTGCTATACTGCAACGATTAGCTGATGGAATGGATATGAAATTAAAGCTTGAGTTTGTTCCCAAGAATCATACAAATCAATAAATATTAAAACAGAGCCAATGTGGAGCAAAACTCCGCACCGGCTCTTATATCTTCTAATTCTTCTGATGTCACGGGGACGTTGATGTCAATATCCCCGTCCCTTATGTCACCTTCGTCCCTTTGTCACCTTATGTCACCTTAAAAACCTTAGTCCATCGATAACCGTCCCCCTGGTTTTCCTTTTTCAGTAGATTTCGAGTTTTTGCAATTAAATTATGGATTAAAGATATATAAAATGCTATAATCAATCCATAATTATGTAATATAAAGGAGATTTCCTCAGATGGCACAAATAAAAACAATAGAGCAAGAATTAGACGCATATTTTCTGCCGGATGGATTTGTAATTGATTATGTGTCCGAACTGTCAGATGCAATAAAAATATGGGCGGAAGCATTTGAAAATGATAAATACAAAGCCTTGTTCAAGCTTGGCTTTTTAACAAAAGAAAAATGGTTTTCACCTTCCGTTGAATATCTGCACCACATTTCAGAAATACTTATAAAAAAATTAAGTCAGCAGCCGGAAATAGAATTAGTCAGAGATAAGGCGGAGGTTGAATTAACCGAGGATGAAATTTACCGGTTGAAGGATCAAATTCCGTTTGTTGTAGGAATGGAATATGTGGATGATGAATGGCTGTTAAATTTGTGGGAATCATTATTAACCGTATTTAAAAGGGAAATAAAAAATTATGACGGTACAGTTGCAAGATATTTTGCCGACTATAATTCCAATATTAATGTAGTTGGAAGAGTGTTTTTCCATTTGGTTGAAAGTAAAAATGATGAGTATCCATTTGCGTTTATGGCTACCTATACAACAAAGGAAGTTAAAAGCAAGAGGGCGGTACATACACCTCTTAAGAATGCATTATCAGAATTTAAGGATGATGAAAAGAAATTAATTTCATTGATTTCAACGGTTATTAAGGCAGCCCATAAGAGCCTGTTTATTTCGGAGCTTCTCGAAAGCGGCGAATTATTTTCTCCTATAAGGCTGACGGCGCAAGAAGCTTACACGGTTTTAAAAGAAATTGTAATTTATGAAGAAGCGGGAATAATGTGCAGAGTTCCCGATTGGTGGCGTAAAAAAAGCAATTCTCTCGGTATTTCAGTAAATATCGGTGATAAGGAGCCTTCTAAGGTAGGCTTGAGCGCAATTGTTGATTTTACACCCACACTTAAATTAGGAGACAGTGATATAACCGAAAAAGAATTAAGAGAATTTTTGGAGATGGCGGAAGGGCTGATTCAGTATAAGGGAAAATGGGTTGAAGTCAACAAAGAAAAATTAGAGGCGGCACTGGCGGCTTTTGAAAGAGTTAAGGATTTTGCATTTGATGAAGATTTGACATTGAGTGAAGCAATGAAATTAGAGTTAAATATTGACAAAGAATTGGACATATCCACTGACGGGATAGAAGTATCCATATCTAACGGTCGGTGGCTGAGGGGGCTGCGGGAAACGATGCTTCATCCCGAAATAATAGAACAGATTGGAATTGTACCGACATTTCACGCAAATTTAAGAAAATATCAGGAAAAAGGGTATTATTGGCTTAACCAAATGTGTCAATATGGATTTGGCGTTTGCTTGGCGGATGATATGGGATTGGGGAAGACCGTTCAGATGATTGCCTTTTTGGAAAACAAAAGAGTCAATGACGGCGGGCATGCCTTGCTTGTACTTCCCGCATCTCTTATTGGAAACTGGCAGAAGGAGATTGAAAAATTCGCACCCGAAATGCCCTATCAGATACTTCATAAAAGCGATTTGAAAAGCTCGGAAACAGTTCAGATTCGAGACGGAGAATTTTTATATATCACTACCTACGGCATGGCTTTAAGATTAGAGGAGCTAAAAGAAAAAAAGTGGGATTATTTAATATTAGATGAAGCACAGGCAATAAAAAATCCCGGAACCAAGCAAACAAAGGCAATTAAGTCAATACCGGCAAATGTGCGCATAGCAATGACAGGTACTCCAATTGAAAATAGATTGAGCGATTTGTGGTCCTTGTTTGATTTTCTTAATATGGGTCTCTTGGGTACCCCTAAAGAATTTACCGATTTTACAAAGGAGCTTAAGGAAAATTCCGCCGGTTACGCAAAGCTTCGCAGGATGATTCAGCCCTTTATGCTCAGAAGGTTAAAAATCGACAAAACTATTATATCAGACCTGCCGGATAAGTTGGAAATAAATGAATATACAGATTTATCCAAGAAACAAATTGCTCTTTATAAACAGCTTATCAATCAAATTGAGCAAAAATTAATTGAAGCGGAAGGAATTGAGCGCAAGGGACTTGTTTTATCAAGCATTATGAAATTTAAGCAGATATGCAATCATCCCAATATTTAGGAAGGGAAGAATATAAAGCCGAACAAAGCGGTAAATTTGAAAAGCTGAGAGAAATATGCGAAACAATATACGAGAAAAGAGAAAAGGTTATAATATTTACCCAATTTATGGAGATGACCGAGCCATTATCAGATTTTTTAAAGGGTGTTTTTTCCAAGGAAGGCTTTGTGCTTCACGGCGGTACACCGGTGAAAAAACGAAATGAAATGGTAAGGGAATTTAACAGCGAAAAATATATACCTTACATGGTTCTGTCCTTGAAGGCAGGCGGTGTGGGACTTAATTTAACGGCGGCAAATCATGTGGTGCATTTTGACAGATGGTGGAATCCGGCAGTTGAAAATCAAGCGACAGACAGAGCCTTTCGTATAGGACAGACTAAGGATGTAATGGTTCATAAGTTTGTGACAATAGGAACAATTGAAGAAAAAATTGACGCAATTATTGAGGAAAAGCAGAACTTATCTAAAGATTTATTATCCTCGGCAGGGGAACAATGGATAACGGAATACAATAATGATGAACTTATGAAAATATTTGCATTAGGCGGTGATGTGAAATGAGTTACGGAGGATATCCGAAATATATATCCGCAGCGGAAAAGCAGGAAAAAGCAGCTAAATCCTTGGCAAAATTAAGGAAGAAAAATCCGGATATTGAGCCGATAATTATTGAAGGAAGGACATTGGCTAAAAGTTGGTGGGGAAAGGCATGGAATTTAAACCTTGAAAGCTATGCGGACTACGAAAACAGAATAGACAGAGGAAAAAGCTATGTGCGGGGCAACATGGTTTTAGATTTGAAAATAACCAAGGGGAAGGTTTCAGCAAAGGTGCAGGGAAGCAGGGCAAAGCCTTACGACGTTGAAATTTTAATTGATGCCTTAAACAGGGATAAATGGAAGCACATTACTTCGTTATGCAATAACCGCATTGATTCACTGGAAGAATTGCTTGAAGGCAAATTTCCAAAGGAATTGGAGGTTTTGTTTAAAGAGAAAAAATACGGGCTGTTTCCGTCTCCCAAGGAAATTCATTTTGACTGCAGCTGTCCCGACTGGGCAAGCATGTGCAAGCATGTGGCGGCGGCTTTGTATGGAATAGGAACAAGATTGGATGCGGATCCCATGCTTTTTTTCGAACTCAGGGATATAGACAGTAAGGAGCTTGTAAGAAAATCGGTTGAACAAAAATTGGACAGTATGCTTAAGAATGCAGGCAGGAAAAGCAAAAGGGAAATTGCGGAAAAAGATATAACAGAAATATTTGGGCTATAGGGTAACTTTTAGATGAATATAGAATAACTTTTAAATGAATATAGAATAACTTTTAAATCCTCTACTTCGGAAGGGGTTTTTTTTAGTTAAAAACATCTTGACTTTTTTGTTCCACAATTGTAGAATGAAATAAATATGAGAGTTATCAATATATATTGATATTCCTAAGGAATGTAGGGAATATTATATATATGTTCATATTTATCAGCGAATATTATTGAAGAATATTATTTAATAGGTACATACATGAAAAAAATAGTTATAATACCGGCATACAATGAGCAAAATAACATTATCAATGTTATCAGGGATATTCAAACAAATGCGCCAGGCTTCGACTATGTAATAATTAATGACGGTTCCACAGACGATACAATTTGCCTATGCATTGAAAATGGTCTGAATGTGGTTAATCTGCCCGTTAACTTGGGAATAGGCGCATGCGTACAGACAGGGTATATATATGCATTGGAAAATGAGTATGATGTTGCTGTGCAATTTGACGGGGACGGGCAGCATGAAGCAAAATATCTCGATAAAATGTATGATGCAATGATAAAAACAGGCAGCGACATGGTTATAGGCTCCCGATACTTGGATAAGAACGGTTTTCAATCGACAGTACTGAGAAGAATCGGTATAAGGATGTTGTCTGAGTTAATTAAACTATTGCATAAGCAGGAAATTAAGGATGTTACATCGGGGCTGCGTATGGTAAATAAAAAGTTGATGGCAGTCTTCGGCGAATATTATCCCTATGATTATCCGGAGCCTGAAACCATTGCCTTTTGTATGAGGAAAAACTTTAAGATTACGGAAGTGCCGGTTACAATGCGGCCAAGGACGGAAGGGGACTCTTCCATAGACAGAATCCAATCAATATATTATATGCTGAAGGTCAGCTTTTCTATTATTATTGATTATTTTAAACGATTATAGCTTAAGAAAAGGGGTGTCGTCATGGATTTACTTACAAAGACTTGGATTATTGTTCTATCAGTCAGCATTATTATTTATCTGTTTGAAAAAATACGCAAACAAAAATATATAGTTAAATTTTCAATGCCTTGGTTTCTGACGTTTTTGATTATTATAATATTGGCTGTTTTTCCAAGCTTAATTGACAAAATTGCCTTTGTCTTAGGAATTAAGGAGCCTACCAATGCAATATTTTTTATTGCAATAGGCATTCTCGTCAACAATATTATTAATTTATCATTTTCCATGTCGGAATCCAAGAAACAATCAATCAGAATGGCGCAGGAAATTGCCTTATTGAAAAAGGATATTTTTGAAATGAACGGCGAAATGAATGGTGAAATTAAAATATCCCGGGAAGTCGCACTCATAGAAAATAATGTACACAGGCGGGAAAGATGAATACAAAAAATAAAATTTCAGGATATATTATTTGGATTATATATTCAAATGTATTGATTTATACCTCGTTTTATTATAATTGGAGAGATAATTTAATCCAAAAAGACTATTTAATTTGGATATCAATTTTAGCAATTGCTTTTATTACCATTGCATGGATGAAAATAAATAAAATATCATTTAACACATCAAAGTTAAAATTGTTTTGCTCATCTTTAATTGTTGGACTGTTCGTAAGCTTTTTTTATTTCGGAAAATCATTTTTATACGAAAAAACAGGATATTTGATGGCAGCGGATAATGTTATGTATTTTCTGTTACTGAACGTATTTGTTTTTATATATGTGATTTTCTCCATGAAAATCTATGATACCGTAAGGGGAGACATTACTGTTACCGTAAATACCGATAAAAAATCAATCAGCCCCAATCATTACATTATACTGTTTATAATTCAGACGGCGATATTGGGCATTTATTTTTACGCACTGAACCCGGGCAATATGTCATATGATACATACAATCAGGTCAGTCAGCTTAAGGGTATTATTCCGTACAATACCTGGCATCCCATAGGGCATACGCTGTTTGTGGGATTGCTGCTGAAAATCTGGAACAACTATGCGGTTATTACAATTTTTCAAATATTATTTTTCGCGGCGGTTACATCCTCATTTTATACATTTCTGTTAAGGTATAATATAAAATGGCAGGTAATATATTTCGGTGCAATAATTATGACGGTTCTTCCTTCCGTCGGAATCAATGTTGTAACTCAATGGAAGGATATACCATTTACTGTGGGACTTATATGGGGAACTCTGATACTTTTGAAAATGTGCCTTGAAGAAAATTATTTCCATAAAATCATTAATGCCGTTGAGTTTACCGCATGTATGCTGATTATATCACTGTTTCGCTTCAACGGTATTTTAGCATTCATAGCTATGCTTGTATATGGTTTTATCTATGTGCGAAAAGGAAGCAGCATACAAAAAAGAAACTACTATGGGGCTGCGGCATCAATACTCATTATTTTTGTTTTGGTAAATACAGCGGTTCCCAAAAAATTAAACGCAGTGCCTAATCCACCCGGCATGAAGCTGAGACCTGTATATCAAGGCTATTGCGCCCTATATATTTCCGGTGGAGAAGGGGATTTAGATGATAAAAGCAGGGAATTGATTGAGACTGTCTGCACCCCGGAGCAGATGAACGAATTTTACAATCCCTATTTTGCGGATACAATTTCATCGAATACGCCTAAATTTTTAAATAATCTTTCAAAAATAAGCACGGCGGATGCATTAAGAATTTATATCGAAGCTTTCATGGCTCATCCGGGGGTTATATTAGGCGACAAATTTAATCTTTCCGTTACCATGTGGTCTGTTACCCATGACAGGTTCAGCTACAACAATGCTTATACAACGGTTATTCAGGAGGAAATGATTGAAGAATTCGGAGTCCGCAGAACAGAAAATAAATTTACCGAAATTGTAAAGAAGCTTGCGGAATATACCTTGGGTGAAAATTATCTGCTGAATACATTGGTATGGCGCACGGGTTTTTATCTTTCGCTTGAATTGATATTGTTTCTGTACTTGGCGCTTAAAAAGGATAAACGGCTGAGCTTATTCATACCTCTATTGTGCAACGCCGTAATAGTATTTTTGACCATGCCCGCTCAGGATTACAGATATCTGTGGTTTATATTTCTGCTTTTCCCGTTTTTAGCGCTTGCCTGTTCGGCTGAAAGGAGAAAAAATTGAAAAATTTTATTGCATACATTTTTTTTACTGTGTTCGGGCTGCTTTTGATGAAGCTTTCGGGACAGCCTATTAAATTTGGAATTAACGAAGGTTCTTTTTTCCTCAATATCAGCACCAAGATGCTTTTTGCTCTCTTGTCTTATGGTATAAGCTTCATATTGTGGACAGGAATAGTGGTGAAAAATGATTTAAGCTTTATTGTACCGTTTTCATCCGCAATCGTCAACCTCCTGTCGGTAGCTTTGGGAGTGCTGATGTTTCATGAATATCTTAATACGTATAAAATAATAGGCATAGCAATGGCAATAATCGGAGTTGTTTTCATGAATTACAAAGGATAGCACCATTAGTATTGGTCAGCAGCCTTTGAAAAAATTTATATTACAGATGACTTTAAAATATTGATTGTTTTTGGTATAATTAATACAAAGTTCGGATGATATGCTGTGACTGAGAGGAATACAATGCTGATTTATTTAAATTTAATTGATACGGTCGAAGAAAAAAATAAATTTGAGCAAATATATAAATGCTACAGACATATAATGTTTTATGCTGCAAAAAATATTTTAGGGGATGATTCCCTCTCGGAAGATGCAGTTCATGACACATTTATTAATATAGCCAAAAATATGGATAACATATCGGAGGTCGACAGCTCCCGTACAAAGAGCTATGTTGTTATTGCAGTCAGGAATATTTCACTTAATATGGTAAAAAAACAAAATAAGATTGTCGATATTGATAATTTTGAGGAAAATTCGGCGGATGATTTATGTTTAGAGGATGAGGTGCTGTCAAAGCTGTCTTTTGATTCCATAGTGGAGGAAATCACAAATTTACCCATGATATACAAGGATGTTTTGTATTTGTCATATGTGGAGAGCTTAAAAACACAGGAAATATCGGAATTAATAAATGTTTCAAACGAAACAGTAAAAAAAAGACTTCAGAGAGGAAGAAAATTGCTGATTAAAAATATTCACAAAGCATTATTATAACTCCTAAGGAAAGAAGGTATTAATGAAATTAAAGAATTCAATTTTATTTATATCCGCATTGTTTGCGTTCCTTGCCTGGCAAAACAACGATGTTGCAATAACCGAGCACAACTATACAAATGACAAACTTCCGGACAAGTTTAACGGATTTAAAATCCTACACATTTCAGATTTGCACAACAAAAAATTTTACGGAAGGCTAACAAACAAAATAAAGAGAATTAATCCGGATATTATCGTCATAACAGGGGACTTAATAGACAGGAGAAGAACAAATATAAATTCGGCAATGGAGCTGATTGAGGACATTGTAAAAATTGCGCCCGTTTACTATGTATCCGGCAATCATGAGCAATTATCGGAGCATTACACCAAATTAAAAGAAGAGCTGGATAAATTTAATGTAGTCAACATGGATGATTTCTATACTGCAATAAATGCAGACGGAAGGGAAATAGGGTTAATAGGCATTGCCGACCCCGCAATTAATGCAAGCGAAAAAACCTATCTTTCGGAAAGTAATGTCAAATATGCAGCAAGCCGATTAAATAATTTAACCGAGAATTTAAAAACAGATTTTAACATTCTTTTATCTCACCGACCGGAGCTTTTAAATGTTTATAAGGACTACAACATAGACTTGGTTTTCAGCGGACACGCTCACGGAGGGCAGATAAGAATTCCCTTATTGGGAGGAATTCTTTCGCCAAACCAAGGCTTTTTCCCGAAATATTCAGAGGGAATGCACAGGGAGGGAAAAACCTCAATGGTTGTAAGCAGGGGCTTGGGGAACAGTCTTTTTCCTTTCAGAATATTTAATCACCCCGAGTTAGTTGTTGTAATATTATGTTCTATAAGTTAAAATAATATTACAGAATATTATGGGGAGGCATAACATGAGTAATTTTTTTACATTATTATGGGGAATTATAACTTTTGTACAGGAAATTTTAGCCTATGGAACGGCATATAGGCTTACAAAACACGGAGGAGACAACGGTGTTGCACTTTGGGGATGGCTTTTCGTTTTGAATTTTGCCTCTGTAATTCCCGGCTTGGGCATTTATCTATGGTATAAATATAGGGACGAATATGACGTATAGGGAATTCCGGGGGGAATTCCGGGGACGGACCTTGAAATTCCATAAGGATGAATATTAATGTTAATTGCATGCTGATTGCATTGCAATAGCGCTTAATTAGCTTGACGGGATTATTTGCTTATAGTATAATAAGCAGAGGAAGGGAGTGATATATATGGCAAATAAAACATCCAATGTAAGCTTTCGTATTGATAGTGACTTAAAGACACAAGCCGATATCTTATTTTCTCAGCTTGGTCTTAATATGACAACAGCATTTAATATATTTCTTCGTCAAGCTGTTCGTGAAGGCTGTATTCCTTTTGATATTACAATTAATACACCTAATGCTGAAACAGTTGCGGCTTTGTTAGAAGCAGAACGTATTGCCGAGGATCCATCTGTTAAATACTATGATGATGTTGAAGAAGCACTTAAGGAGCTTAAATCATGAGACGGAGTATTGTTTGGACGAATCAATAGACAACATTGCCAATCCACCATCCATTGGTTCGCTTGCACGGATGCTCGCCATTAACGAATACAAGCTAAAGGCAGGATTTAAGCAGCTTTATGGGGCAACAATTTATGAATACTTCCGAAAACTGCGCATGGAGAAAGCTGTATCGTTTTTATCGGGCGATTTAAGTATAGGCGAAATCGCAACCCAACTTGGATATAAAAGCCAGCGTGGATTTACCGATTTTTTTACGGAGTATTCTGCCATGACCCCAAGCAAATGGAAAAAGTCAAATAAACGGGTTTAGGAATATATCTCAATCGAGCGGTTTAAGAAAACCTCTATATCCTTTATGATCTTTTCTTTATATGGGCTGTTTAACACCAAATGACCGCCCTTTTCATATATATTTATTTTTTTATCTATGGAACATATATTATCATATATGTAATTAGCGCTTTTTAATCTTGTGGTATCATCATCCTTAGTCTGTGTAATTAAAAATGGGCAGCTAATGTTACTCAGCTTTGACTTTGTACTGTTAAGCAGCATCAAAAAATTAAGCATGGAAATAATCGGAGAAGCTTGCTTTGCTTTAATATACCTCATAAAGTTATTGGCTTCTTTATTTTTAAAATCTTCTAAAAGGTTTAAACACACCCTGTAAATATTCCAATAGTATATGGGAGTATTTATAGTGACTATAGCCCTTATATCATATTTACACGCTAAATTAACAGCAATTAACCCACCCATAGAAAATCCCACAATTGCTATGTTGCCTGTTTTTTCTTTTAATTTAATCAGCACCTCCTCTGCGGAAGCGACCCAGTCTTTATAGCCGGCATTTTTCATATCCCTGCCAATACCGGTGTGACCCTTTAATTTCGGGCACGCTGTTACATAGCCATGATCGCCTAAATAATCGGCTAAAGCCTTTATTTCATATGTTCCGCCGCCGAATCCGTGAATTATAAGACAGCCTGATTTATCTTTTTGCATAAAAACCTCTTTATTTCAGATAACAAGAAAAGTATATTTTAATTTTACCATAACTGTAAATATCTTTCAAACATATTCTGACCCGTGGAGCAGGCAACTGGAGGAGACTGCAATATGCCGCGAAGTGATAAAAGTATTACTTGATTAATTTACCTAATAAGTGGTATAGTACGAATAAGAATGTGTATTTTGGGGGCGGACCTTGAAATTCTGAAATGGAATTCAAAGGTTCATCTCTACAAATTCAATTCCTATTTGGAGACAAAAAATGGGTAATTATAAGATTTTAATTATAGAGGATGACAAAATAATAGCGGAAGCTATCAAAAAGCATTTGGAAAAGTGGGAGTATATTGTTTATTGCATAACTGATTTCAAGGATGTTATAAGTCAGGTTACAAGCTTTAAGCCGGAGTTTATACTTTTGGATATTAAATTACCCTTTTACAATGGCTTTTATTGGTGCAATGAAATTCGCAAGCTTACAAAGATTCCCATTATATTTATTTCTTCCGCAGACGATAAAATGAATATTGTAACGGCAATGGATATGGGAGGAGACGATTTTATATCCAAGCCCTTTGATTTAGCGGTTCTTACGGCAAAAATCAATGCTCTTCTGAGGCGGAGCTATTCCTTTAATGCAAGTGTAAATATTATTGAACATAGGGGAGTTATACTTAATCTGTCAAATACGGAAATTTCCAAAGGAGATAAAAGTATTGCCCTAACGAAAAATGAATTTAAAATTATGCAGCTCCTGATGGAAAATGCAGGTGAAATGGTTTCGAGAGATACAATTATGATACATCTTTGGGACAGCGAAAGCTTCATAGACGACAATACACTTACGGTTAATTTAACACGCATTCGCAGGAAGCTGTCTCAGATTGGAGTAAATGACTATATTATTACTAAGAAGGGTATGGGGTACTTGGTATAGGTAATTGTCATGGATAAATCAAAGGCTTTGAATATATGGGCACTGTTAAATTCATATTTGAAAGAGCGAAAAACAAACATCATTATGTATATTGTGTTTGTTTTTGTCTTCGCTTTGATTTTTAAGCTGCACGGTATAGATGTGAAAATTGCCCTGTATCCTGCAATAATATGTATTGTATTATGGGGGCTATATGCTGCCTTCAGATTTTACGGGTATTGCAGGAAGCACCTCCATAGGGCAGAGCTTTCCAATCATATAGAAATTACCCTGAAAAATCTTCCGAAGCCGGAATCCCTGTTAGAGGAAGATTATCAAAATTTATTGAATGTGCTTACGGAATGCAATAGACTGCAATTATCCGAAACCAATCAAAAATACAGCCATATGAGAGAATATATTACATTGTGGGTTCATCAGATGAAAACTCCGATTACGGCAATTAATCTGCTTATTAATGAATTCGACAATGATGATAAAAATAAAATAAAAGAGCAGTTATTTGAATTAGAAGGATATTTAGATACTGCACTGCAATTTATGAGGCTTGACACAATGAGCTCCGATTTGCTTTTAAAGGAATATTCGCTGATGCAAATTGTAAAACAAGGGATTAAATATTATTCCAAGGTTTTTATAAGCAAGGGAATTTCACTGAAGCTGAGCGAATTTGACACAACAGTCGTTACCGATGAAAAATGGCTTTTGTTTGTAATAAAGCAAATTCTTTCAAATGCACTGAAATATACTGATGAAGGAAGTATTTCCATATATGCGGCTCCTCATAAGACATTAGTCATTGAGGATACGGGGATAGGAATTTCGGAAGAGGATATAAACAGGAGTTTTGAAAAAGGGTTTACCGGATATAACGGGCGGCTGGATAAAAAAGCTACGGGTATCGGACTTTATCTTTCAAAGCAGATTTTAGACAAACTGAATCACGATATTAAAATTTATTCACAGCTCGCAATCGGGACGAAAGTGGAAATAAGCCTGACCTCTTCCTTACCAAGGAAGTGGTCTGACGCATTGTAATAAGGCTCGCAGAAGTCTCCAACCTTACAAAAATGTAAGGTTTATTATTATATTGTAAGGCAAGCCTATGGCACGGTGTTTCTTTTTAGGTTAAACTTAAGCAAGAAGGAAAGGAACAGGAGGAAAGTTGATGCCATTATTGAAGGTTAATAATTTAAAGAAGGTTTATACCACAAGATTTGGAGGAAATAAGGTTACAGCACTAAAAAATATAAGCTTTTCCGTGGAAAAGGGAGAATATGTTGCAATTATGGGAGAGTCAGGCTCCGGGAAGACCACCTTGTTAAATATTTTAGCCTCCATGGACAGACCAACTTCGGGAGAGGTTTTTTTAAACGGAGAAAATACTGCATCCATTGATGAAAATGCTCTTGCAAGGTTCAGAAGGGAGCATTTGGGCTTTGTATTTCAGGATTTCAATCTTTTAGATACATTTTCAATTGAAGATAACATATATCTCCCCCTTGTATTGGAGGGTAAAGAATACAGGGAAATGAATGAAAAATTAGAGCCTGCTGCGGCAAAATTAGGCATTTCGGATATTTTGAAAAAATATCCCTACGAGGTTTCTGGCGGTCAGAAGCAAAGAGCTGCCATAGCAAGAGCAATTATAACAAATCCGGATATTCTCTTGGCTGACGAGCCTACGGGTGCTTTGGATTCCAAATCTACGGGGGAGCTTCTGAATACTTTTTCCGACATTCATAAGGAGGGTCAAACAATTCTTATGGTTACCCACAGTGTGCGTGCCGCAAGTCATGCAGGCAGGGTGCTGTTTATTAAGGACGGGGAAATATATCACCAGATATACAGAGGCAACATGACCAATGACGAAATGTATTTGAAAATTACCAATGCACTTACAGTCTTGCTTGCAGGCGGTGATTTGCATGAATAAACATATCTATTTCAAATTGGCAATTAACAATATTAAAAAAAATAAAACTACATTTTTCCCCTTCGGATTATCCTGCACAACAATGATAGCATTATTTTATATGTTGTTTTCAATTAGCGACCAGTCCTCGGATGCAATATTTTACGGCGGAGCCACTATGAGTACCATATTGAGATTGGGTCTTTGGGTTTGCGGGATTTTCTCGGTGTTGGTAATATTCTATACAAACGGATTTTTGCTTAAGAGAAGGAAGAAAGAGCTTGGATTATACAGTGTGTTGGGAATGGAAAAGAAACATATCGGAAGGATATTATTTTGGGAAATTATATTCATCGGCGGCGTTAGTTTGTTGGGGGGATTGCTTGGAGGACTGCTGTTTTCAAGACTGATGTTTTTAATTTTGTTAAACTTGATGAAGCTTAGTCCTTCATTTAATTTTAGTATTTCTGTCAATGGAATAATATTAACATTATTAATATTTTCATCAATTTTCTTGGCAATTATTTTATACAATAATTTAAAGCTTAAAAAATTAAATCCCATAGAATTATTACATGAAAGCAATGCAGGCGAAAGAGAGCCAAAGGCAAAATGGATATCAGCCATAGCAGGGGTCATATGTCTCTTTACAGGATATTACCTTGCTTTAACCACAGAAGATCCTGTTCAGGCAATGTCCGTGTTTTTTGTGGCAGTGCTTTTTGTAATAGCCGGAACTTATTTGCTTTTTATGAGCGGAAGCATTGCCTTGCTTAAAATTTTAAAAAAGAATAAAAAATATTATTATCACAAAACCCATTTTATCACCGTTTCAGGCATGATGTACCGAATGAAGCAAAATGCTGCTGGACTTGCAAATATATGCATATTGAGCACTGCTGTGCTTGTTGTATTGTCATCAACGATTTCCCTTTATTTAGGTATAGAGGATATAATGCGAAGCAGGTTTCCAAGTGATATTATAACAAATTATGCTTATGTGCCTGAAGAAGATGCAAAATATGGGTTAAATTACAATTATGATCCGGATATAATAGGAGAAGCTGTTAAAAGCCATGCTTTTAAGCATAATGTAGAAGTATATGATGTGCAAAGTTACTATTCCTTTTCAGCGGCTGGTAACATTGAGAACGGGAAGTTTAAGCAGGTTTATAATGAAGACAGCATAGTTGATTTATATTTAATAACCTTGGAAGATTATAAGTCTATGGCTGCAAATGGTAATGAGATTGGGGAATTACACGGAAATTCCGCTTATTTGCTTTCATCATCACAAGAATACAAATTAATGGAAAGTATAAGCTTCAACAACTATACATTTAAAATAGATAAAGCTTCAAAGTCCATGGATATGGATAAAGAATTAGAAAAAAGTCTGACCAAAGTCTATGATTATATCTATATGATTGTGCCGGATTTTGAGCATTTGCTCTGTATAAGAGATGAGGTAAATATCATGAGGAAGGAAACAGTATACGCCAACATACCTGTGGTATATAATTATAAATTTAACATCAGAGGTGATTTGTCCCATAAGGAGGAATTCGGAATTACTCTTAGAAATGCTTTAAATGAAGCGGATGTACCTCATGTATCTGCGGTACAGGACATTTATACATCAAAGCAGGATACTTTCAGTATTTTCGGGAGCTTGTTCTTTATAGGAATTTTTATAGGGATATTATTTTTGCTTGCTACAGTTCTTATAATTTATTACAAGCAAATTTCGGAAGGATATGAGGACAGAAACAGATTTATCATAATGCAGAATGTGGGCATGAGCAAGAAAGAAGTGAAAGCTGTTATAAAAAATCAAATACTTACAATATTCTATTTGCCTATATTTTTAGCTGTCGTTCACATTGCGTTTGCCTTCGACATTATAAGAAAAATGCTTGCTTTATTGCACTTGACAAATGTTAACTTGTTCATAGTATGCACCTTAGGAACAATACTGATTTTCGCTGTCATTTACGGCATTGTATACAGACTTACCGCTAGCTCCTATTACAAAATTGTAGGGAATTCCGGGGACGGACCTTGAAATTCTGAATTGGAATTCAAAGGTCCGTCCCCAAAATTAACCCAAAATTAAATAAGTGGAACATATCTTATTTTAAATCGTCTAAATAGGTGACGGTTTATTATGAATAGAGCAAAAAATAAATTAATCATGGAGGCTTAACATGAAGAGTAATGTAGAAGGAGACCCGGTGCCGACTTCAGTTGCAGAATGTGAAATAACATATTCTATAAATAAAAGCAATGATAAAATATATTTGCAATTTGAAACTATGAAAACTTTAGTAAAATTGGTTGATTAAAAAAAAGAGCATTTAGCTAATTGCACCTGACAAATATTAGCTTTCCAAGGTGAAGAATAGGACATAATTTAAAGGAAGTTATGAAAATTCTATATTTATAAATGGAGGAGTAAGTATGGTAAAAGGTTATGACTTATACAAATTATTAATAGTAACGTCTGTTTTTATTTTCATATTTTCACTAAGCAGCAATGTATATGGAGTGAGCTTCAACGATGATATACAAAAAACTGTATTGGACTACGATTATTTCGATGGGTTTGAAAATGACAAAATACTGCACAGTAAAAATGACGGCACATGGTATTTGTTAAAGGCAGATGGAAGCAAGATCGAATTAAAGGGCAAATATTTAGATTATGCCGGAATTGAAAAGGGCGAGTATTATAAATTAGATGATAGTTACTATAGGTTTGTAGTTGCTTTGGATGACAATTCAACGAGGTTTGCTTTTGCTGATAAAAACGGTGTGGAGTGTTTTGTGGAAGGGTATTCATTTGCTGACCCTACAAGCAGCAATAAATACTGGCTTTTGATGAATGTTGACAGTGATACAAATTATAAATTCGGGCTGTACGACAGATACAATAATAAAGTATTTATACCTGTAGTATATGATAGTTTATTATATTTGAATGATGACAGGATAATTGTAAGAAATGGAGAAAAGGAAGGGATAATAGATATTAATCAAAAAATAATACTTCCATTCGAATATAATTATTTGGAATATATAAATGACGACTTTATAATAGGATTGGGTAATAATTCTAAATATGGCTTAATTAATATAAAAAATGAGAATTTACTGCCTTTTGAATATAATGTGATAAGCAAGGCATCTGATACAAACAATTATTGCAGGATAATAAAAGACAATAAGATTGGTTTAATAAACGGAGACAATTCTGAATTGTTAATACCTATGGAATATGAAAGCTTATATTATATTGACGAGATGTACATAGGAAATGAACTGATTGTAGCCGAAAAGAATGGGAAAACCGGAATATTGGATATGGACAATAAAGAAGTCGTGCCATTTATTTATGACAGCATCCAATTAATCGGCAATTGCTTTGAAGTATACAAGGATGGATTAGCGGGATTGTTAGATAATAAAGGAAATGAAATATTGCCTGCAGAAGCTGTAGATATAGCGGAAGTAAAGGATGGAGCTGTAACGGCGATAGTTTATATTGAAGATTACAATCATAAATATGCTGTTTATAATATGGAAGGTGACGAAATAGTCCCACCGATTTATGATTATATAGATTATGATGCGTCAGAAGATTATATGATTGTAAAAAACGAATTTTCCGCTAATTTAGTTAATAAGTCAACAGGTAAGGAAGTATTGGAAAATAGCTTTTATTCAGATATATGGTATATTAATGATAAATACTTTGCCGGAGGAAACAGCAGTTACTTTGGCATAGTTAATTTTGCCGGTCAGCAGCTGACGCCGCAATATTACTCCTATATTTCAGTTGTTAATGTAGACGGAGAGGAGCTTTTAGCAGCACTTCGGCAGACAAACAGCAAATTTGACATGAAAATGGATTATTTTAAACAAGTTAGCGGACCCTCTTCTTGGGCTGTGAATGAAGTTAGCAAGGCAATAGAAAGTAATTTAGTTCCCTATGAATACCAGGCAGCATTCACATTTAACATAAAAAGATACGAATTTTGCAGCATAATAGTAAAATTTTTGGAAGAATACCATGACATTTCAAGAGAAGCTATCATTAAAGATAACAATATAGATGTTGTAAATCCGCCAATTGTTGATAAATTCAATGAAGATGTAGCAATATGTCTTCATTTAGGTATCGTTAAGGGAAGGGGCAACGGGATATTTGACGGGGAAAGTGAAATTACAAGAGAAGAAGCGGCTGTAATGCTCACTAATTTAGCAAAATATTTAGGGCTTAATACTGATGCAGACGAAGTAAAACTGAATGATAAATCAAAGGTATCAGCATGGGCGGTGGATGCGGTTAACTTTGTTCTTAAAAACAAATTCATGCAGGGTATGGGCAACGGCATCTTCTCTCCTGAATCAAATATAACAAGAGAGCAAACTTATATTATTATGTATAGAATTCTTAAAAACAGTATTTTCTGATGAAAAATTGGAAGGATGTGAAGAATTAACTTCAAAGGTCTGTCCCCTTAAATTCCGGAATTTTAAATTCCGGAATTTTTAAAACAGCCGACCAAATGGTCATCAATTAATCCGGTTGCCTGCAAATGTGCATAAATTATTGTGGAGCCGAGGAATTTAAAACCTCTGCTTTTTAAATCCCTGCTGACCTTGTCCGACAATTCAGAAGTTGCAGGAACTTCTGTTATTTCATTCCAGCGATTTTTAACAGCTTTATTATCTACAAAGCTCCATATATAATTATCGAAGCTGCCGAATTCTTTCTGAATTTCTAAAAACTTTTTGGCATTATTAATTGATGCTTCAATCTTCCTTCTGTTTCGGATTATTCCTGTATTTTGCATCAATTCTTCAACCTTATCTTTGCCATATTCAGAAACCTTTTCTGCATCAAAATCGTCGTAAGCTTTTCTGTAGTTTTCTCTCTTCCTAAGTACAGTCAGCCAGCTCAAGCCCGCCTGAGCAGATTCAAGAACCAAAAATTCGAAATGCTTTTTATCATCATGTACGGGAACTCCCCATTCTTCATCGTGATATTTTATATATAATTCATCGTTGCCGCACCAAGGACATCTGTTCATACAACCCTCCAAAAATTTTTAATAATTAAATACAGTATAACAAATACAGCCATAATATACAATACGCCATTTCATCAGCAGACCTTGCATGAAGATTTATCGGGTTATATCCGTAAAACTGTTACCATGTACTTTCGTGCAAATTCCTATCAAAAACATATGTGCTTTCGTGCATATATCTTATTAAGATACTTGTCTTTTCGTGATTTAAGGTTTATAATTTACATAATAGGATATACTGTTATCATGAGGAGGCGGTAAAATGGGTGTTAAAAAGGGTCATAAAATCTTAAGAAGAAAAATATATGATGATTTACTGCATTGGAAAAGTAAAAGCAACGGTGCAACAGCATTAATGATAGACGGTGCAAGGCGAGTCGGTAAAAGCTTTATTTGCGAAAAATTTGCAGAAAACGAGTATAAGAGCCATATCATTATTGATTTTGGTAATGCTCCGAAGGATATTTTAGATGTATTTGAAAATGACAGTGCCAATCTTGACTTGTTCTTTGCGAAGTTATCGGCTTTCTACTCTACTCACCTGTACAAAAGAGAGTCTGTCATAATCTTTGACGAAGTGCAGCAGTTTCCGCGGGCAAGGCAGCTGATTAAATATTTAGTGGCAGACGGCAGATATGATTACATGGAAACAGGCTCTTTGATACGACTAAAGAAGAATGTCCAAGATATTATCATTCCTTCCGAAGAAGAGCACCTGGAAATTTTTCCTCTTGATTTCGAGGAGTTTCTATGGGCATTGGGGGATGAAGTTACTTCGACTTTTATGAAGCAATGTTTTGATGCAAAAGCACCGCTTGGTCAAGCTCTTAACAGGAAAATTATGAATGACTTCCGGCAGTATATTCTTGTTGGCGGAATGCCCCAGGCGGTTCTTGAATATATAGAGACAAAGGATTTTGAAGCCGTTGATACGGTTAAGAGGCGGATTTTAAAGCTGTACCGTGACGATGTTTCTAAGTTTGCGGCAGGATATGAGGACAAGGTTTTTGCTGTATTTGATGGGATTCCCGGTCAGCTTTCGAAAAAGGAAAAGAAATATAGGCTGTCTTCAATATCTAAGCAAGCCCGATTCAGAAGCTATGAGGATTCCTTTGTTTGGCTGAATGAAGCAATGATTGTTAATGCCTGCTTTAATGCAACAGATCCGAATGCGGGTTTGGCACTGAGTTTAGACAATACAACACAAAAATGCTATATGGGCGACACGGGGCTTTTAATTAGCCATACCTTTATGGATAGACCGTATATAGAAAACAATCTTTATAAGGCGGTTCTTTTCGGCAGGCTGAATATTAACGATGGTATGATTATGGAGAATATTGCGGCACAAATGCTGCGCAGAAACGGTCACAAGCTGTATTTTTATTCCCGTCAAGACAAGGAACGGCGTGAGAATCATATGGAGATTGATTTTCTGATAACTGAAAAGAAGAAGATTTCTCCCATAGAAGTAAAATCCGGCAGCTATCAAGCACAATCATCTTTAGATAAGTTCAAAAGGAAATTTTCATCCAAATTGGGAAATTCATATATTCTTTATTCCAAAGATATCATGATCAGGGAGGGTGTAATTCATCTTCCGATTTATATGGCAATGTATTTATAGTGCTAATTGTATGTTAAAAAAATAAAATATTTTAAATCCTTTTGCGGGTTATAATTGTTATATATATAGGCAGGTGATAAATTCATTGATTCTGCCAACCATATTGAAGACTTATAATTGTATGAATGAGCGGCGGTTACTAAAGTGAAAAAAGATAAAGATTTAATAAAGCAAATAAAAGCAGGCTCGGCAGATTCTTTGGAAGAACTTACAAACAGATACTATGATAAGATTTTCACCTACAGCTATCGTGTTTTAGGTTCTTATCACGATGCATCCGATGTTACGCAGGATGTTTTTGTATCAATGATGAAGGCACTTCCAAACTACAGGGAAAGAAATAAATTCAGTTCATGGTTGTTTACAATAGCCCATAATAAGTGCATGAACTGTATTGCTGTGAGGAAAAACCACCAAGAAATTGATGAAACAATTGAAGTGCTGTCATCAGGAGATTTTACAGATAATTATGCAGATAAAGAATATGTGAAAAATATATTGGGTGTTTTACCGGAAAATCAGAAAGAAACATTAATTTTAAAATATTACCATGGCTTCACTTCAAAGGAGATTGGAGAAATAACAAATGCAAATACATCAACGGTGAAATCCAGATTATATCAGGGAATTAATAAGCTGAGGGAGTTAATAAAGGATGGTGAAAAGTTTGAAAAGAAATAATGATATTGTTATCGGCAAGGAAATAAAGGAATGCTTGGACAAATATACAGTTAACTACCCCATGGATTCAGATAGAGAAAGTGTCCTTTATATATTGAAGGGATATTTGCCTGTTAATAAAAGAACATCTGTATTTGAGACAATGGCTGCGGTATTAAGGCTGTCGCTCCGTGAGGTGATTTTATCCTGTAGATTTCAATATTTAATAATGATGCTGCTTTTAGTGTTTTTGCTTACAATGTTAAAGCTGTCAGTAAGTCCATATTTAACGATATTTTTTACTTCTCCGATTCCTTTTTTTATAGGGTTTCGAAAGTTGTTTCAAGGTAATGGCAATTTGATGAAGGAGCTTGAAAAAACATTTAGATTTTCCTATTATCAAATGCTTTGCGGCAGAATATTTTCTTTGACATATATATCCATCTTGTTATTGTTTGTACCCTTGGGCTTTTTTGTTTTAAATAAGGCTGCTTATGAATCGGTATCGTCGCTTAAGCTTATAGTATCGGGAATTACCCCAATACTTGTATTTTCAGTATATATGCTATATATAGAAAGTATGAGCAGAGGTGAAAATATATTTGCCTTATCTTTGATTTTGTGGGTCTTTTTTGGTTTTGCGGCAGTGTCAACTCCAATAGGAGATATTATATCTGAATTAAATGTGTTTGTTTATATTGTTATAATTGTTTTGTCCGTTGTGTTATTTGCTATAAATATAATGAATGTATTAAGATTGCAAAAGAAGGAGTTTATATGAATATAAATAAAGGGGAGTTGAAAAAACTCTTTTCATTCAGAGAGATATATATAGGATTTCTAATATGTATTGGAGTTTTAGCGTTATATTTTTATTCTGTTTATTCCGAAGTGAATTATGGAAACTTTTATTTTTGGAAAAGTATACATCAATTTATTCCTCAAATAGGATATTGGTTCATTGCAATAATGTTAGTTGTAGGATTGTCCAAATTATTTCCGTATGAAAGAGAAATTGGATTTATGGATCTTATTAAGACCTACAAGAATGGCAGAACAAAATTTGTTTATTATAAAATACTTATTGTGTTTTTATATAGCTTTTTAGTAGTTACATTATTTTATATTTTTGCCGTCATTTATTATGGGTCGGTTTATACAATAGGCGATATTAACAGACTTATGTCACAGGTTAATTACACCAATTTATGGTCGGACTACCTTGTGAATATAGGGAGATTTACTCAATGGCAGTATCTTTTATACGAATATGTGTATTTGATTTTTGCAGGTTTTTCTTTCGGATTATTTATAGTGTTGGTATCCTTATTAATTCAAAACAGCTCTTGGGTAATGGTAATATGCGGAGGGTTGTTTGCTGTGCTTGAGTTCTTTGACAGATACATTGCATTAATGGACTTAGGGGATTTATTTGCTTATGCAGTCATGTGGCCTGCTCATTATGTGTATAAATATGGATATAACGGAATGCTTAGCTTTCAATATTTGCATCAAGTAGATCTGCCTCAGATATGGAAGCTTATCGTATATGTTTTCGGCTCCATTGCCATAAATATATTTCTTATAATAATAATTTACGGGAGAAAACCAAAATGCTGAAATTAGAGCTTCAAAAGTTATTTATCAAGCCGTATTTCATTTGCTCATTTGCGGTATTAAGCTTATGGACATTCATATTGTACAATACTTTTATTTGGACACCGGCGCGTATATTGCAGAAATCCCTTGATTTTTGGGGGAAATTAGGTTCAATTGCCTTATGCTTTATTATTTTAATGATAGTTACACGATTATTTATTATGGATGTTAATGAAAATACAGAAGATGTTTTTAATGCTGCTAAATTTGGAAAGGGTAAATTATTTAAGATTAGGTTGAAAGCGGGAATAATTTTTATATTTATTACGGTACTGCTTTTTACGTGGATGAATTTAATAATTTCAATGTATTTTAACAGGATATCTCAAGATTTAACAATACCCCTTAGTATATCTGTTCCATCTTATTATCTATTGCAGGTCTTGTCCGTAATTATAGGCGCAATTTCGTTTATAATCTGTGCATCCTGTATCTGCAACGGATTTAAGTCCCAAAGCATTACCGTGATTATTTGCGGACTGTTATTCGGAATTTCATATATTACACGTTCTGCCTCGGTAAATAAATTTTCCATACATTGGTTTCTTGAAAGAGGTTTTTTCTCTTACATGATGAGAGGCAAAATATTAGCCGACAGCCTATGGGAAATGGCGTTTTGGATTTTTTGGCATTGTATGATTAGCTGTATTGCGATTATAGCTGGTAAAAAGGTACAATTAAGGAGAAATGAATTATGATTTTAAAAGTTGAAAATGTAACTAAAAAGTATAAAGATACATTTGCGTTGAAGAATATAAGCTGTGAGCTTTCCAAAGGAATTTACGGACTGCTCGGACCTAACGGAGCCGGGAAGTCAACTTTGATGAGGATATTGACAGATGTATTGGCGCCTACTTCAGGCCGTGTTACTTATGATAGTACGGATATTTCAATTCTTGGTGAGAATTATCGAGATATATTAGGATACCTTCCCCAAGAATTCGGTGCTTATAAAAGCTTCACCGCGGAGAAGTTTTTGCTTTATGTTGGTGCTCTCAAAGGAATAGAAGGCAAAGATGCGGTGATAAAGGCTGATGATTTGTTAGATTTGGTAGGGTTAGACAGTGTAAAAAAGAAAAAAATCAAGGGATTTTCCGGAGGAATGGTTCAAAGAGTAGGCATAGCTCAAGCATTGCTAAATGATCCGAAAATTATTATATTAGATGAGCCTACGGCAGGTCTTGATCCTAATGAGCGAATACGTTTCAGAAATATATTGTCTGGATTGTCAAAGGATAAGATTATTATTTTATCAACCCATATAGTATCCGATATAGAGTATATAGCTGATGAAGTTCTGCTTATAAAAGAAGGAGAGCTTATACAGAAAAAAACGCCTGAAAAACTTCTGTCGGAAATGAACGGAAAGGTTTGGACAATGATTCTTGATGAAGAGGAGTATTTAAGAAATAAGGATAATTTCAAGCTTGTAAATACTCATCATCAGCAGAAACGTGTGGAAATCAGATTAGTATCGGAAAATAAGCCCCACGAAAATGCCGTATCTGTTTTACCTCGCATGGAGGATATTTATGTTTATTATTTCGACCATAATATCCTATAGAGCATTCTGCTATCTTGCGCATAATGAAGTTTTATTTCTTTTAGTGCGATTTAGCCTATATACCTGAATAAAAACCGCAATATATCTATGATTTAGAAGGTTTATCGGGTTATATCCGCAAAACTATTTTGGGTTTACGGGACAACTACCCAACTGATACTGTAAGCAGGAGCATATTTGTTTCGTATTTGTTAAAATTTTTTTAAAAAATTTTGTCCCCAAAACCCTTTTTAAATTGTTTATATAGTATAGGGAAAAATAAATTAGGCAGGTCTTAGATATGGAATTATATTTTAAAAAGTTATATACGATTGCCTTCAGATTGACCGGGGACGAAAAGCTTGCGGAGGAAATGGCTGAATCGGCAATAACCCGTACTATGGAGAAACATAACTATAATTATAAAGTTACGCCGAATATGCTTCAATTAACAATTTTGGAATTAATGAAGATATTCCTTAAGGCACCGAAACCGTGCTGCAACAATAACCTTAAAGGAATTCAAAGAGAACTGTTAAAGCTTACGCCTATTAACAGAGTTGTTGTAATTTGGAGAGACGTGTTGGGATATAAGTTGTCGGACAATGTACCTGTAGACGATTATTCTTCCAAGGAGCTTTTAAGGGCACTTGCAATTGGGAGAAGAGAGCTGAAAGAATATGTAAATCTTCAGAATGAGAAGGATTATAGAAAGGCGATTTGACATGGCAAAGGAAGTATTAACAGAGGCATTAAAATTATCTATGGAAAAAGAACTTGAAAATATTCCTTCAAATACAGAATTAGATGGATACCATAGCTTTTCCTATGAATTTGAGCATAAAATGAAGCGTTTAATAAAGAAAGCGAATATAAAATACATAAATATAAATAAATTTAAAATCAGAAAAAGTATTGCTGCTGCATTATTAATAGTAATCGTGGCAGCGGCATCCATGCAGGTTGAAGCTGTAAGACTTCCCGTAATAAGGCTCACGGAAAAGATTTATACCGAATTCTCTGAAATTTTGTTCAACAATGAAGAAAATATTGAGGTACCCGAAACAATTGAAGATGTTTATGTACCCGCATATATTCCGGAAGGATATACACTGACGGAAGAAGAGGATATGACGCTCATGCATTTTTTTGTTTACTCTAACGATAAAGATCAGGTTATTTATGTTGATCAGCATACATTAGGGGTAAGCATGGCAGTCGATACGGAGGGTATAACCACGGAAGAAATAACCATCAACGGAATGAACGGGATAATTTACAGCAAAAGAGGATTGACAACGATAATAGTTAACGACAACAGATACGTGCACATGATAAGCGGCTACGAAAGCAGGGAAGAAATAATAAAAATAGCGGAATCCTTGTATATGAGATAATAAATGATTTGGAGAACTTATGAGAATAGATGAATTAATCGGAATGTTTCGGGAATATATATTTTTGGCATTCGCTGTCTTGCTTGCAATGGCAGCTTTAATAGGAGCAGGATACTTTATTGTTTATAAAAAGATTTTCCGTGGGAAGAAAAGATTAGCTGTTAAAGATGCGCTAATGATTTCTCTTATTGTAGGATATTTAATTGTGGTATGGAGTATAACATTTTTAGAAAGAAATTCATTTTACGGACAAGTAAATTTGCATTTTTTAAGCTCCTACAGAGCAGCGTGGAACAGCTTCGATGTCAGGAGCTGGCAATTTATTATTTTTAACATAATTATGTTTGTTCCGTTGGGAATATTGCTTCCCCTTGCACATGAAAGGTTCCGCAATATTGCCTGTACATTGGTGTCAGGATTTGCATTGACTTGCTTAATTGAGGTTATGCAGCTTATTACATCCTATGGAATTTTTGAATTGGATGATATATTCAACAACTTTTTAGGAACCTTGGTTGGATACAGCGTGGTTATGACTGTTATTACTCTTAATAAAAATCAAAGGGACAAATATAGGAAGGCATTTGCTTATTTTTCTCCCTTTTTAATCACTGTGCTGTTGTTTGCCGGAATGTTTACATATTATAATTTAAAGGAATTCGGGAATCTATCCCAAAGCTGTGATTATAAATTAAATATGAAAAATACGGTAATAACCTCTGATTTAGATTTCGGCACGGAAGAAAATACAGCTCCCATATATAAGGCTCCGACTATTAACAAGGCATCTTCGCTTAAGCTTGCAGCTGACTTTTTTGAAAATATCGGTGCAGATACTTCAAGCATTGAAATAATTGATTATTATGAGGAAACTTTATATAGAGCAAGAGGAAATAACAGGAACACTTCCTATAGTATCTGGGTTAATAATTTGGACAGTAGCTACAGCTATACGGATTTTTCCGTTTTTGATGATGGAATAACATACAAAAATGCATCGGAAGAAACCATCAAAGAAAAATTAAAGCTTTTTGACATAGACATACCTGAGGAAGCCGAATTAACGTCCTATGAAGATGGAAGCTATGAAATTACCCTTGAAAAAATTAATTCAGGCAATACCATGAAGTCCGGCTTCTTGCGCTGCTTTTATTACAGCGATGATACAATAAAGGATATAAGAAATAATTTAGTTGTTTATGAAAAAATAAGATATGCTTCCATCATAAGCGAAAAGGAAGCATACGAAGAAGTAAAAAAAGGGAAGTTCCGTTATAGAATGTCCGAACATATAATAGACACTGTTGAAATAAATGATATAGCCTTGGATTACATATTGGATTCCAAGGGTTATCTGCAGCCTGTATACATATTGGAGTCGGTTATAAATAATGAGCCCTACCCGGTTATTATTCCTGCATTGAAATAAGCTGCGATGAAATCATTACTTTCCTTTAAAATTAGCATGTATTAAGCTCATCCGCTTGCTGTTTTAATAGCCGGTCTCATTGGATTGGCTATTTTTTTTCCTTGACAAAATCACTCTACAAACGTAGAATATATTAAAAGAACGTAAGAAATTTGTACGATGAAATATGGAAATATGGAAATATGGAAATATGGAAATATGGAAATATGGAAATATGGAAAGGTGTGTGGGATGGATACTATAAAAAGACTGCCTGACAGCGAATTGGAAATAATGATGATAATCTGGGAAGCAAAGCAACCGGTGTCATCAACTTATATAATTGAAAAGTTAAAGGGAGAAAAGGATTGGGCGCATACTACCATTCTTAATTTTTTATCCCGATTGGTGGACAGGGGATTTTTAGAAACCTATAAGAAGGGAAGGTTCAATTATTATAATACTCTTATAAGCGAAAAGGATTACCTGCAGAAGGAAAGTAAATCATTTTTAGAGAAAATGCACAAAAATTCGTTAAAGAGCCTTGTTGCAGCCCTATATGACGGAGACGCAATAAGTAAGGAAGATTTAGAAGAGTTAAGTAATTTCGTGGATGAGGTATCAAAATCATGAGATTGTTTTATAACCTTATATCATTGAGCTTGAGCATGACCCCCATAATAGTTTTATTTTTGCTCTTTACTCCGGCACTTAAAAAAAGATATTCTGCCAAGTGGAGGTACATATTATGGACAGCTTTATCAATAAGAATGTTGTTGCCATATTCCTTTGTAAATATGACTGAGCCGTTTAAAAAAACCGCCGCAAATGTAATACCGGACTCAGTTTCTGCCGCAGTGGGACAGTTGTCAGCAGATACCGCCAACCTGAATAATATAATCAGCCTTAAGGAAACTTTGTTTGTAATTTATATTGGGGTCATTATATTGTACTTGACTCATGAAATATTATCCTATGCAGTATTTCACAGAAATATATTGAGGTGGGGCAGAAGAACATCAAACCGTGAAATTCAAACAATACTTGAAGACGAGAAAAAGAGGCTTGGTATAAAGCGAAGCGTGCCTGTAATTATCAGTAAAAGAGTATGCAGTCCCATGCTTTCAGGCTTGATAAAGCCAAAATTACTGCTGCCCTCGGAAGAATATACAGCCGATGAATTGAGAATTATATTGGCTCATGAGCTTACTCACCTCAAGAGGAATGATATTTCAGTAAAAACAATATTTATGCTTGTTTCTGCAGCTCATTGGTTCAACCCTGCCGTGTATTTAATGATAAAACAAGCAAATAAAGATATGGAGCAATCCTGCGACGATTGTGTTCTGCATGAAGCTGATGTTGAAAAGAAAAGAATGTACTGTGGCATAATACTTAAAATTGCTGTTAATAACAGTTGTTACGGACATGTGTTTTCAACCAATATAATGAGCAGCAAAAAAAATCTTGAGTCGAGAATTAACGATATATTTGATAATTCGAGGAAAAAGAGAGGCAGCATTCTGCTAGCCGCACTGATACTTTTAGTTTCAATATCAGGTGCTGTAATTAACGTAAACGGTGCGGAGCAGCCGGAAGCTGAAAAAGAATATGAAATTATAAGTGAAGAAAATAAAGAGAAAGATGAAAATGAATTTAAGGAAAATAAGCCTGAAAATGAACCGATTGATAATAATATCCCGGAAGTGCCTGTAATCGAAAATATTCAACAAGACTCAGGCAAGCCGGAAAATTCTTCGGACATACAGGATTTTACCGATGAAGACAATATAACGGAAATTGTGATTATTGATTTAAATCAGCTGGAAAATCAATTGCGCGGAAGTGAAATTGATGATAATTCAGACGAATAATCATTCAAAGGGAGGCAGTTCCTATGAGAAAAAAAATAAGCTTACTTTTAGTTATCTTTGTGACTGTTATGGCAATGCCCGCCGTAAGGGCAGAGGCGGCAAGCAGTGTCATAGTTTCACTGCCTGAATTTAAAGTAACCTTAAACGGAGTAAGCATTGAAAATAATTATAACCAATATCCCTTAATTGTTTACAATGGAATTACATATTTTCCTATGACATATTATGACAGCAGGTTTATGGGGCTTGAAAGTATGTGGGACAGCAATACAGGACTTAAGATAATAAAAACCGGTGCTAATTGGAACTATCACAAATTTGAATCAAAAATAAAAAACAACCATGTTTATAGTGCTCAGATATCAACTTTTAAAATTACCCTCAATGGAAAACCCATTGACAATGCAAAGGAGCCATATCCCTTGCTTCTGTTTAGAAATGTAACGTATTTTCCGTTAACCTGGAGATTTGCCGTTGAAGAATTTGGGTGGAAGTATACATTTGACCAAAATAACGGTTTAGTCATAAACTCAACTGCCGGTGCTCCAACCGCAGGTCAATTGACATTGCCCATAGTAACTCGCGAGAATGGAGAAAAAGGAGCTTTTACTATGGCAGGCGACTATTTTTACTATGAAGGAGCGAACGGTGTTATTTATCAATCACCGATTAATAATCCTGCCGTAAAAAAAGCGGTATATAATTTGCCGGAATCGATTTATGGTGACAGGTATGTGATGGCAAGCCTGAAAACAGTAAATGATAAGGCTGTGCTGTCCTATCATGTAGGCGGAACCACAATGGGCACCGATTATGAAATTATTATCAATGAGGACGGCTCAAATGAAATATTTGATGTGGGTTATTCTCATAAAATAGTTGTTGACAATATTTCTGTGCGGGTTGACCAATGGGCTCCTCCGTTTGTGGGCAATTTAACCGTAAAGCTGGACGGAGAGCAGGAATACAGAGCTGTAGGAAATCCGGAGTATCTTTACGGCTGGGTTAAAGCAGGCCCCAACGGCAGAAGCACCAGTGACGACCTTGAACTGATAGGCGGAAATATATACGTATTGGCTTCTGAAAAACGTGATGACTACGATTCAAAAATCGGTATTTACAGAGTCAACATCAACAGCAATGAAACCGTAAGACTTTGTGATAATGACGTAAGAAGCTTTAAGATAGTGGATGATACAATATATTTTACCGATATAAACAATTTTATTTATAAGGTTCCTCTTGCCGGCGGAAAGGCAGAGCTTCTGGTTGATGAAGCAGTGAACCTATATGAGATTTATGAAGGAAAGCTATATTATTCATTGGAAAATAAAAACAATCAGCTTTATATTTACGGCAATGAGGAGTCTGTTAACCCGGAAGGTATTCTTAAAAGCTTAGAGGTGCAAAACGGCTACATGGTGGCCATATTTGACAAGCTTAGCGAATCACAATATAAGCTGATGATTTTTAATGATAAAGGCAAATTATTGTATAAGTCTATAGAAAATGTGCTTTTGGTACGAATAGAGAACGGCAAGGTTGTTTTTGTAAAAGATAATTGATAAGCTGCCTGAATAATGTTCAGGCAGTAAATTATTATCGTTGAATTTACTAAAAACAAATGATATAGTAATAGACAGTATGTAATAACTCGGAGGATAAATTTCTAATGGTATTTTCAAGCTTAGTTTTCTTATATTTGTTTTTTCCCATAAATTTAATTTTTTATTTCATCAGTAAAAATAATACTTACAGAAATATAATTTTGTTAAGCTTTTCTTTATTCTTTTATGCATGGGGAGAACCGTTTTTCATTTTTGCATTGCTTTTAAGCGGAATAATCAATTATTCCTTTGCCCTGTTGATTGATAGATACAAAGGAACCTATAAAAGCAAGCTTTTTTTGTACACGGCAGTAATAATCGATTTATCAATGATTGGAATATTTAAGTACTATAATTTCTTTGCAAGCAATATAAATTATGTTTTTGATACAAACATAGGGTTGAGCTCAATTGGGCTGCCCATTGGAATATCATTTTATACATTCCAAATAATTTCATATGTTATAGATGTATACAGGCAGGATGTACCCGCGCAAAAGAAGTTTTACAAGCTCCTTTTATACATGTCCTTGTATCATCAATTGATTGCGGGACCTATAGTAAGATATATCGATGTGGCTAATGAAATAGATAACAGAATTATAACGCCAAGTAATTTCAGTTATGGTATCAACAGATTTATAATAGGGCTGTTAAAGAAAGTAATAATTGCAAACACGGCAGGTCAGGCTGCAACGGTGTTTTTGGACAGCAATTTAAGCGAGCTGTCCGTATTGGGAGCATGGCTTGGTATAATTATGTATACAATTCAAATTTATTTTGATTTCTCAGGCTATTCGGATATGGCTATAGGATTGGGAAGAATGTTTGGATTTACATA
>ENA-UOOK01000629-UOOK01000629.1-fermentation-metagenome-genome-assembly--contig:-NODE-629-length-46569-cov-5.682096_pt1 | contig 46569 bp, 37 predicted proteins | sample MGYA00245777_ERZ724023 | MGnify/ENA primary metagenome ERZ724023 (study PRJEB28704, sample SAMN03018312) | fermentation metagenome | biome: anthropogenic terrestrial biome; feature: soil; material...
CGCTAGAATTTAAACTGAAAGCATTAAAAATGCATGAAAGCAGCGAGAAGTCCTACGTAGAGATAGCCAATGAGTTAGGAATGAAAAATCCATTTCATATGGCACTTATTAAAACGGAAGCTAGTCTTGACGAGCTATCACAAGGGATCTTTCCACGCATATGAGTATTCAATGCAGGTGCAACTTGTCAGGAGGAAAATAATCATGAAACTGAATACAAAAAACACATGTACAGACTATAAAACAAATAACGTACAATCGACTTCTCCCGGTTTTCGTGGCCCTCTGCTTCATGGTAATTGCGCCGCTGTTGGGTGGTTGTCAGAAAATTGACCCAAAGTCAAGTGTCCCGAAGGAAAACCCCTTTCAGGAAACAAACAGCGGTGAGGTGAATCCCTCTAGCACCGGAAATAACAATACGACGCCGACGGCCACTGACCCGAAATCTGAAGGGACAACGGTTCCTCCTGATATAAGCGGCAGGACGGGTGAACCCCTTCCAGACTGGATGCTGATTCCCTGGAGCACCCCGAAATGAAGGCGTGAGAGTTGGACGGGCAGGCATCCGCCGGATCGGTTCTGGCCCTGGAGCAAAAAAGCAAGAGATTGCCCTACACCGGTGGAGAGATGCTTTTAGACTATGAATTTTCGGGGACGGGTCTCAGGCGTAGCCAGGACTTCTTAACAAGACCAGCTCCACCGGCGAGGCTTCAGGACCCGGTAACTAGGTCTTTACACGAGTGCCGGAGCAGGAGCAGCCAGGCGCTTTCATCGATGATGCTATACGCCTGGTCACAGGGGCCCGTGTCTACGACCAGCAGGACGTCCACTCGGTCCTGGACTGCTTTCGTTGTGCTCTGGGGATCCATGGGATCCCTGAACGCCTCTACACAGACATGTGAAAAATCAAGCATAGGTTCCAGAAAAATCGTGAGTATTTGGTCTTAGTTATCATGAGGAATTCCCCACTTTCATCACCGAGAGCCAGAGGCGTATGCTATTGAAAGGCAATGGTTCGTGGTCCTGTGGGGGGCTTGCGGGAGCGGCAAGTCCACCTTGATCCGTCGACTTATGCTTACCCTGGATCCCTTTCGCTACCGCTGCCTCTATCTTGCGGACTCCAAGCTGACGCCACGCCATTTCTATAACGGGATCCTGCGCCAGTTGGGGGTGGAGGGAGCCTTCTACCGGGGAGACAGCAAGCGGATCTTACATAGGGAAATCGCCCTCATGGTCCAATCCCATTGGCCTTGGTCCTCTCGGGGCAGCCGGAATTGAACGATAAGTTGAACTGCCAGGCCTTTCTTGCCATCTCCCAGCGGGTCAATATGCGTTTCTTTTCTAAAAATTTGGCTTTGCGGGAGACCCGTGATTACATCCGTTAACAGTTGTCCTATGCCGGCTCACCTTCCGACATCTTCTCAGATGACGCCATCGAGGAGATCTTCCACCTGTCCGTGGGAAGCCCCAGGCTCATTAACAAGGCCCGCACCCATGCCTTGATCTATGGGGACCAGCGCGAGAAGGGGGGCCTCTCCGCACCAGCTTGCTAACCTTATGGTCAGCTCGTCCGGCAAATCCTTGTCAAAATGACTCGGCTACTTCCGGTCATTAGACGATGGCGGTAACACCTGAGATGCAAAGCAGATGATCATTTTGATGCTATATAAAATGGGTCAGGTAAACAGGCAAATAAAGTGTTGAGCCGTCGTAGTTCAAATCCCTTGTATGTATGACAATTTGCTCTGATATCCGGTTACGGTATTTTTCAGAGAACCTGTCAAGAGTGGTGTGACTTCTGTAAGCCGAAGATTTAACTTCAATCGGGACTATTTTGTTGGCCTTTGGCAAAATGAAATCAACTTCGTAATTTCTCCTTCGGCCCCGATCGTAATAGGTGTGATAAAAAAGCTTGTAACCTTTTGTTGCTAGAATCTGTGCCACAACATTTTCATAAATGATACCTAGGTTGGCTGAGAGCCTGTTACTAAGAAGTTGATTGTAGATGGTGTTTTCTGTAAATTGCTTATCTTTAAACATCAAGGTAACCAGTAGACCAACATCGATGCTATACAGCCTGAAGTTGACCCAATTGTATGTGCTGGACAATCCCACATTGGGATCGCTGATATTGTATGCGGCTAACACCGTTCTTGAAGCGATCAGTTCAGACAGTTCATCAGCGATTGAAGCTTTGCGGTCGAAGGGAAGAACGCTTGAAACTTGGTATCCCTTCGCATGTTTGTTTAGTTCATTGGGAATCGCATCGTATAGGGCCGAGATTTTTCCTTTATGATCGATTTTGTAGAAGTCTTGCTCATACAGATCGATGATGTCTCGTTTAACACGATCCACCGTCGCCATATTGTTGGAATCTAGATATTCCAGAATGGCCTGAGGCATGCCTCCAATGAGCATGTATAAACGAAATTTCCGGAGAATCTCCCGGTTTAATTGCTGCCCTAATGATTTTCTGTTTGTGAAAAATTCTTCTAATATTGGCATAGTTGCCGAGTCCCCAAGCGCCCAGAGAAATTCTTCGAAATCCAGAGGATACATTGAAATTCGTCTTTCTTCGCTGGGAATCAAAATGTCTTTTACATTTTTACTGATTGAAATCAAAGAACCCGTCTCAATGTAATCGTACCTGCCGTCTGCGACAAGCATCTTGATCGCCTGTCGCGCTCTGGGATTAAACTGCACTTCGTCAAAAATGATGAGAGAATTTCGCTTCTCAAGGCTGACTCCGTAATAAAGCTGCAATTGCATGAATAAGAAATCCAGATCATTTAGATTTGAAAACAGATTATGAATGTCGTCATCGGCAAAAGCAAAATCAATGAGAATGTAGCTTCCATATTCATGTTTGCCGAACTCCTCGACAATGGTAGACTTGCCAATCCGCCGTGCACCTTCAATGAGTAAAGCTGTCTTCCCATTGGAAGATGATTTCCAGTCCAATAATTTGTTATAAATCTTTCGCTTGAACATAGGGGGTACCTCAAATGCGCACCTATTGTATCCCCATAATACCTCAAATGCGCACTTAGAAATAAGCCGATTTACACCAAATGCGCGCTTAGAATAAGGTATATTCACCACTGAAAGATTGTGATCATGTTTCCATTTTCAAATGCATCTTTTGCCCAGGCCTCCGCTTCAGTGAGAGCGATTTTTGCTTCAGTGTTCAATTGCGACGCATGGTCAAGTATGGATTCCCATTGAGATTGGTTAAGCTCGGTGACGCCATGTCTGTTATAGCCAGGGAGCACTTCAGCTAATACGGTGCATAACCCTAACGCTTCAAGTGTATCGTCGTGTAATAGGAAGGAATCTGATTTCCAGAAGCTTGTATGGTCCCATTTGCCTTTGTAAAACTCATGGTAAGCACTTCCTGAGCGATCCTTTGCATAACAAAAAGATTTCATAATCGCAGCGCTTTATCTGCCTGGCAGATCTCCCATAATCTTAATTGCCTTATACACTTCTCCACCGCTCCTGCACTTCCAATGACGGTTGCTTTTTTTAGCTTTTTTATGGGTGAAAGCCAGGATCCCTCCGCTAAACGGACATGGCTGCGGCGCTTCTTTCCAGAGACTTTTCAGAGGTAGGACGGCCTCATCGCTCGTCTTAAAGTGAAGCGCTTTTAAGCTATCATTTTTCATATTCTTTTTAAGAAAAAATACTCGGAGAAGCCATCAAGTTCATTTTCGTAAGAACCCACCTGCTCATAGCCAAGCTTGGAATAGAAGGGAGACCCCTGCCAATCAAAAGTATCAAGCCGTATCATATTGGCCCCAAGCGCTTTGGCCTTTTCTTCCATGGTTTGCATAAGCAATCGGCCAAGCCCTTTTCCCCTTTGATTTTCATCTACGTAAAGGGTTGAAAGATAAAAAACCTTAAATGCCGTCATACATCCGTCCGCACCGGCAATCAGTCTGCCGCCACTTACAAGGCCAATGCTGACATTTCCGGATAATTGATAACCTATGTAATCTTCATCATAATTTGAAAGTCTATTCTCAATATCAAGACATTGTTTGTCGTCTAATTCAATGATCTCTATTTCCATTTCAGCTGTCCTCTAAATTCAGGCAATATTGGTAACCCTTTTCCGTTTCTTTGTATCGTACAAAACCTGCGCCTTCAAATGCGCTTTGGGAGGCAAGGTTATCCTTGTAGATTTCGCCCACGTAAAGAGTCCCATAATTCAATGCCTTCCCTCTATCGATCAAAGTCTCCACAAGCGTTGCCATCCACAAGCGGTGCCAGGCACTCAATGGTGTCAACTTAAGACTATCATAGGTTGACGCCATTTTATTAGTGAGACAGAAGGGTACAAGCGGTGCTGCGGTGACCCCATAAGTAAGTTATTTCAAGTGCCTCCCGATAGCTTATACTGAACACAAGTATTTATCGGGAGGAAGTGAAGATGAGGAAACAGAAAATCATATTGGATTGCGATCCGGGTCATGATGACGCTATCGCGATCATGCTCGCCGGCAATCACCCGGCACTAGACCTGCTGGCGATAACGACTGTTGCCGGAAACCAGACACTGGATAAGATAACGGTTAACGCTTTGCACTTAGTCCAGCATCTGGAGCTGGAGGTGCCAGTATATGCCGGCATGTCCGGTCCGCTGGTGCGCGAACAGGTGGTAGCGGAAAACATCCATGGCGAAAGTGGACTTGACGGTCCTGTTTTCGGTCAGCTGAAAACTGAAGTCCAGCCCGAACATGCGGTCAACTATATTATCGAAACACTCTTAGCCAGTAATGGAGATATCGCTTTGGTCCCGGTCGGACCCTTGACCAACATTGCCACAGCCATGCGGATGGAACCTAAAATATTGCCGAAAATCCAGGAGATCGTCCTTATGGGCGGGGCTTACGGTACCGGCAATAGTACGCCATCAGCGGAGTTTAATCTTTTTGCCGATCCGGAAGCGGCCCATATCGTCTTCAGCAGTGGCGTCAAAATCACTATGATGGGGCTGGATATAACCAATCAGACCGTCTGCACGCCTGAAATTATTGAACGTATGGAAGCTATCGGCAATAAAGCCGGCAAGCTGTTTGGCGATATCATGCGCTTTACCCTGCACTCCCAGTATGTCGCCTATGGTCTTGAAGCAGGACCTGTGCACGACGTTACCAGTGTTGCTTATCTCATAGATCCCGACTTATTCACAACGCAGGATATGTACGTAGCAGTTGATATCAACCGCGGTCCCTGCTATGGCAGAACCGTCTGTGATATTCTCAATACCACGAAAAAAACTCCCAACGTAACAGTCGGCATGGCCGTTGATCTGCCAAAGTTCTGGGATCTGGTGGCCGCATCTGTGTCTGCGTATAATTAGTCAACCCGGGCAGATGCAGATGAAGATATTATCTTATGTCTCTGCATGGGAAAGGAAGTCAGGCAGCTAAAGAGCAGCAGGAAATCACCGGTGCCCCCCTTACAGATCCAGCGGCAGTTTCTTCCAGGACCAGAGCAGAATCAGGAACTGCAGGCTGCCTGTGAGGAAGAGAACGAATTCAATCTGAATGATGTCGGCTAAAGGAGCAAAGATAATAGTTCCCAGGGGGATGGCAGCGGAGCCGATCATGTACAGCACAGCAAAGACCCGCCCATGGAAGGATTTATGCACATTCTCCTGCAGGAGGACGTTGATGGTGGTGGTATAAAAGGGAACCGCCACGCCGCTGAAGAAGAGTACCATCGCGAAGAAAATAAAGATGTTTATATTTGCTATGCCTAAGCCAGCCAGAATCAGGGTGAGGAGGGCTAAAACTATGCCTACTGCCCGGATGGTGCGGATGCGGCTCTTAAACTCGCCTTTAGCAGCGACCAGCAAACCGCCCAGAGCCATGCCGGCAAAGAGAGATATTTGTGCAGCTGTGACATACCAGACTTCCAGACCGAAATGGCGTCTGATAAATAAGGGCAGGAGGGTGGCAATGGGCGCCAGCAGAATCATAAACATGGCGTAGACCGTCATCAGCTTTTTGATAAAAGGCTTGCCGTTGATATATTGCAGACCTGCTTTGAATTCCCCGATCCGACTACTGCCCTCCAGTTCAGCACTTGCAGCAAGGAAGGCTTCGTCCGGCTTGAAAGCTGCCACCTCAAGATCTTCCGCCGCTAAAGAGAAGTCATCACCTGACTCTGCTTCCACGGCAGCGCTGGGAAAGCCCCAGTCGAAATCAGCCGCTTGTTTGTTAATGCCAAAGGCATTAGCGACATCGCCGGTCTTCTGGTGGGGCAGCGGCAAAGCCAGCATTATAAGGATAGCGAGCGCTGCTGTGCCGACATCAATCATGAAGATGGCCCAGATCGGCAGCATCACAACCATGGCAGCGCCCAGAATCGGAGAGAGCAGCTGAATAATATTGCCGATAGTGCTGTAGATGCCATTACTGCGGACCAGGTTTTCCCGGGGAACTATTTGTGGTATCAGGGCACTTATAGCCGGACCCTGAATGCCCCCGCCCAGAGAGCGGATGGCTGAAACCAGAAAAATCAGCCAGATACTCTCATAGCCCTTGATGAAGAAGAGAGCAACAATTAAAGAAGCCAGCGCGATCCCGCCATCAGCGAGAATAATCACCCAGCGTCGGTCATGACGGTCTGCCCAGACGCCTGAAAGTAGAGCAATCAGGAGCTGGGGGAGAAAGGATGCTATGGTCATGATGGTCAGAGCAAGCCCGGAGTTGGTGCGGAAAGTCACATACCAGATGAGGGCGAACTGAACCAGACCGGTGCCAAGAGTCGAGGCGGCCTGGCCGGAGTAAAAAGCAGTCAGGACGTATTGCCAGGGGGCAAACTTTTTCATCTGCTTATGGCAGCTCCGACGATACCGGCGTCATTGCCCAGCTTGGCCGGAATAACCGGGGGAACAGGCTGGCGCGCTCCCGCCAACAGATGTCTGGCAACAGCTTCCTGGAGTCCGGTATAGAATTCTGTGCCCTGATGGCTGATACCGCCGCCCAGAGCAATAATTTCCGGTTGCAGAATTACAACAAAGGAAGCAATGCCGATGGCAAGATAGTGCACATAAAGATCGACGGAATATTTGGCTGCCGGATCTCCTGCAGCAGCTGCTGCAAATAATTCACGGATAGTATAAGGCATGGAGGCATCCAGTGACTTGTCTCTTAACAGCAGAGAGTCGGGATACTGCTTCAGGGCTTTGTCAGCTTCACGGCGCAAGGCTTTGACCGAAACATAGGCCTCCAGGCAGCCGCGCCGCCCGCAGGAACACAATTCGCCGTCCGCTACCAGGATCGTGTGCCCGGGCTCAAAGCCATAGGAGTTTCCGCCATCAAATACTTGTCCGCGATAGATGAGGCCACCACCCAGACCGGTCCCCAGCGTGAGAAGCATACTGTTGGGGTAATCTTGCAAGGCCCCGAACTTGTACTCAGCCCACGCAGCACAGGTAGCATCGTTGACTATATGAATTTCCTGATTTGGAAAATACGGTACTAATTCAGAAAAAAGATCGACATCCTCCCAGCCAAGATTAGGAGCACTGATAATCTTGCGTGTCTCCGGGTGGATGGGGCCGGGCACACCGACTCCGACATGCTCTACTGAAGCCCGCTTATTATGGTCCAGATTTTTCAGAAGAGACTGCCCCAGAAGTCCAATATCTGCGGCTACACCCTTGACGCCACCGCTGATGTCAGTCTGGCGCGTTTTTTTAAAAAGGAGCCGGCCCTCTTCGTCTACAAGTGCGGCAGCTATATGACTCCCGCCCAAGTCTATACCAAGCGAATATTGCATGTTGACCACCTGATTTCTCCTTAATCTATGGTAGATTATGACTAAGTATATCAATTTTCCAGAGTGGATCAAATGTGTCCCTCTGCTGGCAGCCTGCCCGGGAGGCAGCTAAGTAGTCGAAGAAAGCGGTTTTTGTGGTTTTGGAAAAAGCGAAAATCGACGTATATTTTGCAGAACAGACTTCTGTCCTCCAGGATAAGCTTTTTGCCGAGATGATCAGTCACAGCGGTGACTGGCCGGATAACAGAGCTTTCCTGCTTGTACCGGAGCGGCAAAAGGCTGATCTGGAGCGGGCATATCTCGAAGAGCCCGGCGCCAGAGGCTTGATGATGTCGGAGGTCCTGTCCTTCAGCCGTTTAGCCCGGCGCATTTTCTCTGAAGCCGGAGGAGCCGAGGCCGGAACTCTTTCCCGCCCGGGCAAGGCCATGCTGATCCAGCGTTTGCTGATCAAAAATGAAGAAATGTTCCGCAGATTTCAACGTCTGGCTGAGCGTCCCGCCTTTGCCGCCGAGATGGCGGAAGTCATGGGTGATTTCTACCGCTACGATATTTCAGCGGAAGATTTGCGGAGTGCAGCTCTGGCCGGGGAAGCTTCAGCAGGGGAGATAAGCCGGGATAAACTGGCGGATTTCGCCAGCTTGAAGGACTTGCTGGAAGACTCCTTTGCGCAAATGGACCTGGTAGACCGCGACAGCGACCTGGATCGTGCCTGCAGCATCATCGCAGAGCCGGCAAAATATCCGCGGCTCGATTTTCTGGCCAGGACAGATATTTTTATCTATGGTTTTGGCAGCGAACGTTTGCTGACGGTACAGGAACAGAGAATACTCGAAGCCTTGTCCCGACGTGTACGGGCGATGACATTTTTCGTGCTGGCGGATCAGCCCGGTAGCAGAAAACTGGCTTTTGACATCGGTCGCCGCAGCCTGCTGGAGATTAAAAAAACCTACCCCCAGGCAACTTTCAGGCAAGTGACCTGTCCCGAAGCAAAGGCGGCGCCGATTAAAGTCGTTTTGGCAGACAGCCTTAACGATGAAGTAAATTACGTGGCCGGCGAGATTCGCGAACTGCTTTTTAGAAAAAAGTACCGCCGGCGGGACATCGCTGTGGGTCTGTGTGAAACGGATATTACTACAGTTGAGCTTGAAGCCGCCTTTAGTGAATATGGCATTGCCGCATATATCGACAGCGGCCGCAAGCTGACACAAACTTCCTGCCTGCGGGCTTTAGCACAGATACTCAAACTATCTGTGGATAATTTCAGTTTTGCTGATGCCATGCAATACCTCCGCTGTGGTTTGACCGGCCTCTGCGAATCCGAAATAGACTCTTTTGAAAACGTCTGCCTGTCGGCCGGCATTAATAATGCCGGCGCCCTGAAACGATTCTGTGAGCATGAAGACAGGCAGCTTTCCTACTACGAAGACCTGTCCGATGACAGGAGCATAGCGGCAGCGGTAAGCAAAGTCTCTGCCCATCTGCGTGCGCTGTTTGCCTTCGGCGCCGGCATGAGACAAGTGAGGACAGGGCGGGCCAAGCTCGCTTATCTGCGCGAAAATCTCCTGGGCGATCAGCTTGCTGTTTTTAACGGCCGGACTTTTCAGGACAGAGTAGAGGCGGAAAAACAAATCCTGCTGCAAGCCGGGCACGAACAGGAAGCTTTGAATCTGGTGGCAGCCTGGAATGCTTTAGTTGCTTTGTCAGCCGAGGCCGGCCTGGTCTTGCAGGATGAGAGAATGTCGCAAAAGCACTTCACACAAATGTTTATGGCCGGCCTGGAAGGCTTGTCACAGTCCTCTATTCCTGTGGGCATTGATCGTGTGCGGGTGGGTTCGCTGACCCAGATCGTTGACTATCCCGCTAAAGTCCTCTATATCCTGGGTGCCGATGCGGATCATTTTCCCCCTGCCGGGCGGGGAGAAGGATTCCTGCGGGACGATGAGCGCGAGTGGCTGTCTCAGCATAGCGGTAGCAGATTGCCTCACCGCCTGGATAATCTGGCCGTGACACAGTCCCTGGTTAATTACCGTCTGGAAACTCAGCCGGAGAGCCTGCGCCTTTCGGCAGCGACAAAATCTAAAGATAAGCAGTCCCTGCAGCTGCAGGCCTGGATCAAGGCCGCCGGTACGGAAACAGTGCTGCTGGAAGCTGACACAGAACCTGATGCCCGCTGGAATATTGTAAAATATGCCAGACGCGGCCTAATCTTCAGCAGGGAAAAATACAGCCACAGTCTCTGGCGCAATGCCCTGCGCCAGATAGAGAAAAACAGTGCCAGTCCGCAGACCGGGGATAGGCTGACCACTAATTTTATCCTGCAGCCCGGCAAATTCATTCTCACTGACCCCGGCTACCGGATCCTGCAACCCGGATCAATCAGCATTTCAGCCCTGCAACGCTACAATGGCTGTCCTTTTCAGTACTTTATCGATTACGGGCTGAATCTGCGTGAACGCGATATAGCCGAAGATAGCCCGCGGGAGCAGGGCTCCTTTGTCCACCGCCTGCTGGAACTGGCTTTACTGGATCTGCAAAGCCGCCTGCAAGCGGTGCCGCCAGCTGATCGCAGCCGGGTTAAGCAAGAATGGCGCCAGCAGATTGCCGGTGGTTACCTGAGAAATTATTATGCCCAGCTGGTGACCGAGCCGGGTTTTTATGTTTACGGGCGTCCGGAAGTATCCGGTCTGATCGGAGAACGTCTGCTTCAGCATGCAGCGGCTACTTTAGAACTTACGACGACGGATCTGCCGGGAGACCCGGTGCCGTTTTATCCTCATGCTCTGGAATGGCAGTTCCCGCAGCCTGAGGACACAAAACCCTACTTCCTGGATGTGGATGGCCAGGCTGTCTTGCTGCGCGGCCTGATTGACCGCGTTGATGTGGATGCAGAAGGGCAGAAATTCAGACTCTATGACTTCAAACGCAGCGAACGCTCCAACAAGCAAAGTCAGGTAGGGCTGGTTGACGGTACGGATATTCAACTGCCGATCTATCGCAAAGTCTGGCAGCAGGCGAATCCGCAGATGCGGGTTGATGCGTCGCTCCTGCTCTTTTTCAAGAACAGGTCGGAGAACAACAAGAATCGCTGGTCACATGTTTATCAGGCTGAAGCGGAGTATCTGAGGCAGCTGAACAAGAAGATAGAGGGGCAAACAGCCGCTGAGCTGGAAAAGGACAGCGACTTTGCCATTGCCCTGGCCAGGGAAAGTATACGTTCCATCAGGCGGGGATCTTTTCCCGCTACGCCGGTGGTCCGCTCCGATAATGACGGCGGCTCACCCTGCGGCTACTGCCAATACCGGGGGCTTTGCTACTACGATGCGCCCAATCGCCCCTTACCCCCCGCAACTGTCAGTGCAGCAGATCTGGAAAAGCAGAAGCAGCAGCGTTTGCTCAGGGCTGAGCAAAGTGCTGACTAGTCTACAAGAAGAGTTAAGAGCTTATCTGACGGAGGCTTGTTTATGAAAGAATACTCTGCTCTGCGTAACCGTATTGGCTACGGTATCGGAACTATCGGCCGCGACATGGTGGCTGCCATGGTCAGCCTCTATCTCATGTTCTACGTCACGGATGTCCTGCGCGTGTCGACTGAGACTCTGGCCAGTCTGACAGTGATTATGGTTTTCATGCGGATTTTCGACGGCGTCAACGACCCCTTTATGGGTACTCTGGTCGACAGCACACAGACTCGCTGGGGCAAGTTCAAACCCTGGATCTTTGGCGGAGCTCTTGCCTGGGCCATCGCCCATGTGTTGATGTTTGTCGATACAGGTTTAAGCGGTCTGCCTTATTTGCTGGTCTTTACCCTCTTTTATCTGGCCTGGGAGCTTGCCTACACCGCCAACGATATCGCCTACTGGTCCATGATTCCCTCCCTCTCCCGCGACCAGAAGGAGAGGGAAAAAATCGGTTCGGTAGCACGGATTTGCGCCAGTCTGGGCATGTTCGCCTTTATCGTCTCCCTGCTTCCGCTGACAAATTTCCTGGCCGGTATCACCGGCAGCCTGCAAAAGGGCTGGCTGCTGCTGGCTGTGATTACGGCAGTTCTGATGCTGCTCTTCCAGTTTATTTCTCTGGCTGTCATCAAAGAAGAAAGAATTCCGCTTAAGGCCGCAGATGAAAAAACCGGTTTCCTGGAGCTGTTCAAGATTATTTTCAAAAACGACCAGCTTCTGATCGTTACCTGTGCCATGCTTTTCTTCATGAGTGGTTATACGGCGACCACCGGTCTGGGTATTTACTATTTCAAATACATTTATGGCGATGAGAATATGTACTCTGTCTTCGCCCTGATCCTGGGTGTATCGCAGATCCTGGGTCTGGCCTTTTTCCCGCTGGTCTCAAAAAGGATGAAGCGGCGCAGTGTCTTTAGTCTGGCCATTGCTCTGGTTCTGACAGGCTACGCCGCCTTCTATTTCTCACCGCCGAATATGATCTATGTCGGCATTGCGGGTATTTTCATCTTTGTGGGACAGGCCTTTATCCAGGTTCTGATGCTGATGTTTATTGCTGACAGCGTCGAATACGGCCAGTGGAAATTCGGCAAGCGCAACGAAAGCGTGACCTTTTCGCTCCAGCCCCTGATTTACAAGGTTTCCAATGCGATCGCCACCGGCCTGATCGGCTTTACCGTAATTCGCAGTGGCATCAAGGAGGCAGAACTGCCGGCTGATGTGACCGCCCGGGGCGGCCTGATTTTGAAAAACAGTATGCTGATCTATCCGGCCATCTTTGTCGTGATAGCATTTATAATTATCTTTTTCTTTTATAAAATAGATGAGAAATTTTACGCAGAGATATTGCGCGATAATAAGGCGGCAGAGGCAGCCATTCTGGCAGAGCGGAAAGACTGAGTTCGCTGCCGGCAGAAAACAGGGAGGGATTTCTTATGATTAATGACAGGAGCAGAGTTAAAGATGTATACGCCACACCGATAGGCCGGGATGTGATCGATAAAATACTCTTACAGCTGGACCGGCCGCACTGGATTATCACCAATCCGCTGGTGTCCAATCTGCGAATCAGCAGGGTGAGAAAGCTCAGCCGCGAACACCTGGATGACGCTTTCTGGGAGACTTTTTACTGGCTGTTGAATCTGGAAACGGACCAGCCCGGTGCAAGCAATCCCCAGCCCGCCTGGCCCTGGTGGAAGGAGGCGGTTTTTTACCAGATTTATCCACGGTCTTTTGCTGACAGTAACCAGGATGGTATTGGTGATATCAACGGTATCCGTTCCAAGCTTGACTATCTGCACAGTCTCGGTGTCGATGCCCTCTGGCTTTCACCCATCTACGATTCGCCCAATGATGACAACGGTTATGACATCCGGGACTACCGGGCCATCATGGACGAGATGGGGACCATGGAAGATTTTGATCTCCTGCTGGAGGAAGTGCATGAGCGCGGTATGCGCCTGATCATGGACCTGGTCGTTAACCACTCTTCCGATGAGCATGCCTGGTTTCAGGAAGCCTTAAATAACCCTGAAAGCCCTTACCGTTCCTACTACTTTTTCCGTCCCGGAGCAGACGGCCTGCCCAACAACTGGTGGTCCTACTTCAGCGGCCCGGCCTGGCGTTATTATCCGGAGCAGGACGTCTACACCTTGCATCTTTTCTCAGAAAAACAGCCGGACCTTAACTGGGACCACGAGCCCATGCGGCAGGACATCATGGAGATGGTGCGCTGGTGGCTGGATAAGGGCGTGGACGGCTTCCGCCTGGATGTGATCAACTACATTTCCAAAAGGGAGGGACTGCCTGACGGCAACGACACCATCCGTGACCTCATTACTTTCGGCGGCATCGAGAACTATTTTTACGGGCCCAATCTCAACAAATATCTCCGGGAGCTGCGACGTGAGGCCTTCGATCCCTATGATGCTTTTTCCGTGGGTGAGACACCCGGCATCGGCCTTGAACTGGGCCGGCTTTTGAGCGGCGCCGACAGAAAAGAGCTGGATCTGGTTTTCAACTTTGACCAGCTGGAAGCACCGGGCAAAGCGAGATTTGATGATTATTCATACGATCTCAACTATCTGAAAAAGTACTACATTAAGTATCACAGCCGCCTGAGCGATAATGACTGGATGTCCATTTTCTGGGAAAACCACGATCATCCGCGCATGATTTCCAAGGTTAATCCGGACCCCGGACAGCGCCGCCCGCTGGCAAAACTTCTGCTGGTCTGGCTTCTGACCATGAAAGGCACGCCTTTTGTTTATCAGGGACAGGAACTGGGGGCGGTGAATCAGAAGTTCTCCTCCATAGCTGACATGCGTGATGTGGAAACTGTCAACCTTTATGCAGAACTAAGCGCTGAGCAGGGTGAAGAATCTGCCTGGGCTACGGTTTTAACTGGCAGCAGAGACCATGCCCGGGTGCCGATGAACTGGGATGAAACACCCGGCAACGGCTTCAGCACAGCTGAGGCCTGGCTGCCCCGCCCTGAAGGGGATGACGGCTGGAGTGTCGCTGCTCAGGAAGCAGATCCGGATTCCGTGCTGGCAGACTTCCGCCGGCTGATGGCACTGCGCAAACAATACACCGCCCTGCGCCGCGGCAGCATTAGCTTTATCAAAGAAAAAAAGCATAATTATTTCGCTTATCTGCGCGAATGGCAGGGTGAGAAAATTCTGGTTGAACTAAATCTGTCTGACTTAAGTCACTTGCGCTCACAGGCCTCTGCTGGAGACAAATTGCTTTATACTAATGTGAAGCCGGCAGAACAGGAAGGGGCAGGCCGCCGCAGGCTCCTGCCTTATCAGGCTGCCATCTATCTGTGTAAATGATTTTGAGGAAGCGGGAGGTCCATGCCGATTAAAGCTGTTAAAGAATTTGCGCTGCGGGCGCAGCGCAGATTAAGCGCTGAGATTAAGCAGAAGGCTTCCGGATTAGGCATCAGGTCCTCAGGTATCAGCGGGCCGGGCGCAGGCCCGGTGCCGGCTGGCACCGGAGATAGACGCAGGGAGCGCCTGCGCCGCGACCTGCTGGCGGCTATTGCTTTGCAGGAGGCAGGGGGGGCTGATTATCTTGCTGCCTATGAGCAAGTCTTGTCCGGGGCAGCTTACAGTTGTTTCTCCTGCCTGATTGCCCTGCGCTTTCTCGAACTCAATGCGTTTTTGCCGGGAGAAGAATACGCGCTCTCCGCCCGGGAGTCCGGCGATGTTCCGGGCTTAAGTCCCGCTGATCAGGAGCAGCTGACCCGGCTGCAGCGGGGAAATAACAGCGATGAACTTTATACTTTTCTTTTTATAAAAAAATGTCAGAGTCTGGCCCCGAAGTTTCCTTCGATTTTTGCCGGAATTCCGGATTATCTCGAACTCTTACTTTGTCTCTCCTACGAGGATGAGGACGGCCTGGTCTGGCAGCTGCTGCACACTGTTCCCGAGGCGGATTTCGACCTGCGCCAGGGTGGGCAGGTGGAGATAATCGGCTGGTTTTATCAATATTTCACGGCAGACCGCCGCGATGAGATCATCAGTCTCAATGTGAAGCAGATTGAAAAAGCGGATATTCCTACCGCCACCCAGGTCTTCACACCTGACTGGATCGTGCGCTATTTGCTGGACAACTCTCTGGGGCGCTGCTGGCTGGAAGGCAATCCGGACAGCCCCCTGCGCGAAAAACTGGAATTTTATGTCGAGCCCAAAGGCGCCGGTCCTGCCGGAAGCCGCGACCACAGGCCGGCAGCGATCAGCCCCCGGGAGCTGACAGTCCTTGACCCCTGTGTCGGCAGCGGCCATATCCTCCTCTACGCCTTTGATCTTCTGCTGGAGATTTACCGGGAATCCGGCTACAGCGAGGCGGCAGCGGCGCGTGAGATAGTGCAATACAATCTGCACGGTCTTGATATTGACCAGCGCGTGGTTAATCTGGCAAATTTCGCTGTTACCATGAAAGCGCGCAGCTATGATCCGGATTTTTTTGACAGCGGCATTGAAGTCCGGATTTTCACGCTGGCTGAAAGCAAGACTGTGGACTCCTGCCGGCCCCCGGCCCCCCTGACCATCGCAGCTGAGGCGGCTGATACGGGCGACTATCTGCTTGAACTTTTCCGCGAGGCCGGGGAGATCGGCTCTCTCCTGCAAGCAGATGACCGTGACTACCAGGGCTTTCTTCGCAGCCTGGATCAGGCAGCAGTTCAGGCTGACCCTCTCCTTCCGGAGCATGCAGTCTGGCTGAGGCAGACCTATCCTTTACTGAAAAAACTGGCCCGGCAGGCAGTGCTGCTTGCGGCAAAATACAGGGTGGTCTGTACCAACCCGCCCTACATGAACAGATTTGCCGGCCGGCTGAAATCCTTTGTCCGCAAAAACTACTATGACTACAGGCGTGATCTTTTCAGCGTCTACATCTTCAGAAATTTTCTCTTCTGCCAGCCGGGAGGATATTCAGCCCTGATGACACCCTATGTCTGGATGTTTATTAAGAGCTATGAAAAACTGCGCCGTTTCATTGTCAGGGACAAGGCTATCACGACCCTGGTGCAGCTGGAGTATTCAGCTTTCGATGCCGCCACTGTGCCTGTCTGCGCTTTCGTGCTGAAAAATGCTCCGGCTGAGAGCAAGGGACTATACATCAAGTTGACTGAATTCACAGGCGGCCTGCGTGTCCAGGAAGCAAAACTGCGCCAGGCTCTGGCCGCGGAAGAATGCGCCTATTTTTTTGAGAGCCAGGCCAAAAATTTCTGCAAATTGCCCTCGACACCGATCGCCTATTGGGCCGGAGAAGAGGTTTTTGATATTTTTGAACAAGGCAGGCCGATGAAGAGCCTGGTCGAAGCCCGCCAGGGTCTGGCCAGCGGTGATAATCGTCGCTTCCTGCGCCTCTGGTTCGAGGTTGAACGGGACAAGATCAACTTTGAAGCGGTGTCGGTGGAGGATTTCCATCGCTCGGGCAAGCTCTATGCACCGCATGACAAAGGCGGACCTTACCGCCGCTGGTATGGCAACTCCGACTATGTGATCAAGTTTGACCGGGAAAATTTTGACATCTTAGCCAAGCGAGGAAACTGTCTGCCGTCGCGGCAATTCTATTTCCGCCCGGCTATCAGCTGGAGTCTGATTACCAGTGCCGGCTTCAGCATTCGTTACCGTCAGGGCGGCAGCGTGCCCAATGTAGCCGGCAATTCAGCTTTTTCAGATGACCCGGAACTCCTCAGTTATCTGCTGGCCTTGCTCAGCACACCCATAGCTGATTATCTTTTCAAGATGATGAATCCCACCTTGAACCTCAATGTGGGCGACTTTGATAATTTTCCGGTTCTGCCGGATCAGGAAAATCAGGAGGAAATCCTGCAATTGGCAGCTGATTGTGTCCGCTTAGCCCGGGCTGACTGGGACAGTTTTGAAGTTTCACCTGATTTCAGCTGCCAGCCGCTGGTAAATTTTCCCGCTTTTCAGGCCAACTATCTCAGCCACCTGTGTGAGAAACCGGCAGTAGAAGCAGCCAGACCCCGCAGTTTATCCGCAGCCTATGATCTGCTGAAAGAACATTTCCGCATCCACTTTGAGCAGCTCAGGCAAAAGGAGGCAAGGCTGAACCGCATTTTTATCGACCTCTATGGGCTTGAGGCAGAACTGGAGGCTGCCCCGGTGGACAGAGATATCAGCAGCAGCCTGATTTATGATTCTGACAGCGACGTTCCGCCGCAGCTGCGGGGAAATCGCTATGTCCTGACTAAGCCGGATCTGATTAAGCAGTTTATCTCCTATGCTCTGGGCTGTATGCTGGGCCGTTATTCATTGGATGAGCCCGGCCTGTTTTTCGCCGGCGGCGAATGGCGGGCCACAGCCGCTGAAGGCTTTCAGCCCAGCCCGGATAATGTTCTGACTCTGACGGATGCTGAATATTTTGACGATGACATTGTCCGGCGCCTTGCTGCTTTTCTGGTGGAAATCTATGGCAGCGACAGGCTGGAAGAGAACCTGATCTTTATTGCCGGTGGCTTGTCGCCAAGCTTCCGCCCCGAAACTGACGACCCCCGCGCTGTCATACGCAACTATTTCCTGCGGGATTTTTTCCGGGATCATTGCCGGCAGTACTCGGTCAATGGCTCGGGCCGGCGGCCCATCTACTGGCTGTTCGACAGTGGCAAAGAAAATGGCTTTAAGGCTTTGATCTATATCCACCGCTACCGGGCAGATGTCTTCGAACTCTTACGTTCGAAATATTTGCGGCGCCAGATCCAGGCCTACAAAGATGAACTGGCGGCTCTGGAAGTTTTAGCGGCAACAGAAAACTGCCGGCTCAAGCGCAGCGAATACCTGCGCCGGCAGGCAAAATTGCAAGGTCAGCTGGCAGAGTGCTGCTCCTATGCCAAAAAACTGAAGTGCCAGGCTCAACTGAGGATTGATTTGGATCTTGATGATGGAGTCCTGACAAATTATCAGAAGCTGCAGACTGCAGCAGACGGACAAGTTCTGGATCTTCTGGCCCCTCTCTGAAAATTATCTGCATTCCAATAACTTTGTGCTCACAATCTTATGCTAAACTTATAAAACAAAAGTACGGCAGCAATGAGAGACTCAATATTTTGAGCTGAGGAGGATAATTATGAGAAGATGTCCAAACGGCCACGCAGTTCCTGACGATGTCAGGTTCTGCCCCACATGTGGCTTAGAAATCCAGGGACAGGCAGGCTCCGGCCAGGGCGGCGGTCAGCAGCAGTATCAGCAACAGCCCGGCTATCAGCGTACAGATCCGCGTAATATTCCTTTAACCGGATACAGAGGCCAGTATCGCAGCCCGGTGACGGTGTTGCTGCTAGGTATTTTTACCTGTGGTATCTACCTGATTTACTGGCGTTATGTGACTTCTCAGGACCTTAACCTGATCTTAGGCTATGAAAAAACCAAACCCAGTTACGAACTTTGGGGCATTCTCTGCATGATCTTTTCCTGGATTAACATCTATTACATTGATGACGCCTTAGTGGAGATAGATAACAAACGTGGTTACCGGTCAGATAGTAAATTCATCCTCTGGTTACTGCTGAGTGTTTTTCTCGGCATCGGCATCATGTTTATGGCCTATACGGTTCAGGAGCGTCTGAATTCACTATATATGGGTCAGCCTTCAAAAACTGCCCAGTATTAGTCTGACGGCTGTTACTGCAGAAACTGGCTTTTTTATTTAGAAAAAATACGCATAAAGAAACGAGCTATTTGCCCCCACAGGGAATTCCAGTTATAAACCATGGGTTCAGTGTGGGGGTAATATTTTATCATGCGAAAAATATACACTCCCAGATAGAGGGCAATAATTGCAAGAGCCAGCAGCTTTCTTAGCCGCTGCGGCAGCGGATTACGCCATGCTTTTCCTTGTTTTCTCCTGATAAATTTGAATAATTCAGTTCCCAATACAAAAAACACAATGAGCAGAGACAGAATAATCAGAGGATGCATCAACAAAGCTTCTTGCAGCCTGCCCTGAAAGAGCAGGACAGCAGCCCTGCTGCTGCCGCAGCCCGGGCAGGGAAAGCCGGTTACCGAGGATATGCTGCAGCCACTGCCATAGAATTCCATAGAAAAGGAAAGCAGGAGCAGAGCTACAATCAGGGGAAGCAGCCAGCTGTGGCCGGATCTGTGCTCTGTATCGGGGCTGTTCTTTTTCTGCTTCATCTATCTATCCTGTGTATAAGTCATCATCAAATGCCGGGGAAGACCTGCCATCACCATCAAAATAATGATATATTAACTGCATTAAATAGTCATTCCTGTGTAAGGATGGAGGGGGATTTGTCTATGGACCGGAAAAATTATGATCTGGCGGTAAAACTACGTCATGAACTGCATGAACACCCTGAACTGGCGAATCAGGAAGTATGGACCAAAGCGCATCTGATTGAATTTCTGCAGGAGCACAGCAGCCTGAAGATCGTTGACAGAGGCCGCTGGTTTTATGCCGTTTATACTGCGGGAGCGGACAGGAAAAACATTGCTTTCCGTGCGGATATTGATGCGCTGCCTCAGCCGGAGTATCTTGATATCCCGTATGCATCCAGAAATCCCGGTGTGTCCCATAAGTGCGGGCATGAAGGACATGCGGCCAGTCTGGCCGGTTTTGCGCTCGAAGTCGACCAGCACGGCGCAGACCACAATGTTTATTTCCTCTTTCAGCATGCCGAAGAAACCGGCGATGGTGCCGCCGAGGCTGCAGTTTTTATCGAAGAAAATAAGATTGATGAAATTTTCGGTTACCACAATATGAACGATGTGGCTTTTAAAGCCATCGGCGTCAGGGAGGGTATCATTTTCTCGCCGTCAAGCGGTCTGGTAATTCATATGGAAGGAACACCCTCGCATGCCAGTATGCCGGAAACAGGCAGAAATCCTGCTTTTGCCATCGCCCAGCTGGTCAACTCTCTGTCGGGTCTCACTGCTGCGGACCAATATACGAGCCGGGTACTCTGCTCTGTTATCCAGATAGCAGTCGGTAAGAGGGCTTTTGGTTCGAATGCCAGTGCCGGCGATCTCCTGCTGACAGTGCGCGCTACTTACGAAGCTGATCTTGAATCTCTGATGCATAAAATCGAAGAGCTGGCCCGGCAGCTGGCTGCCAGAGACGGCTTAAAGCTGAGTTTTGAGTATGTTGATGCTTTTCCGGAAACCCGCAATCACCCGGAGAGTAATGCTAAGATCAGGCAGGCAGCTGAAAATCTGTCCCTTGACCTGGTAGAGCTGGAGGATCCGATCAGGAGTTCAGACGATTACGGCTACTATACAAAACTGACAGCAGGTGCTTATTTCCTCATCGGCAATGGCAGGGATTATCCGGCAGTACATACCAAAGAATATGACTTTCGGGATGAACTGATTGCAGTAGCCTCTGATATGTTCCGGGAACTGCTGCGGCTGGAGTAAGATCTCTGACAATTTTACAAAAGAAAGGGCGCCGGTCCGTCTCCTCCGGTAAAAGAAGAAGTTGCACCGACGCCCTGTTTACATAGGTGATTATACTGGTTTTCTCAGGACAGCTCAAGCCTAAGTTTTTAAGTTCCTATTTGATCAGCTGATCCAGCCTCGCAAAACGGCGGACTTCATCTGCCAGATCAGCGTCCTGCCACTCGACTTTTTCAATTCTGACTGCGCTGACTTTATACTCGCCGGTCAGGGTTATCGGATCGTAGGCGGCCTGTGTCAGCTCGTTGACAGGTGTTTCCCGATAATGGAAAGTCATAAACATCATACCGGGTTTTACCTTGTCAGTGATTTCAATACGGGTGACTACACTGCCGCGGCGGCTGCTGACGCGGATCAGATCGCCCGCAGCCAGACCGTGTTTTTCCGCTTCCTGCGGGTTAATTTCCGCTTCCTCGTAAGGATTGATCGAATCCAGCAATCTGGAATAGCGTGTTGTCACATTGTAGTGACCGAGCTTGCGGCCGGTGCTGAGCAGGATCGGATATTCTTCATTGGTGAGTTCGGCCGGTCCCTCATATTCGACAGGAATCATGCGGGCTTTGCCGCCGGGGAAGACACCCTTGTGCAGGTACTTGGTACCGGGGTGGCTTTCGGTGGGACAAGGCCACTGCAAGCCGTTCTCTTGCTCCAGACGCTGGTAGGTCATGCCGCGATAAGACGGTGTGGTGGCGCGGATCTCTTCAAAGATTTCTTCTGCATCCCTGAAATTGAATCCGGGCGCGCCCATTTCCTGGGCCAGCTGGCAGATGATTTGCCAGTCCAGCCTGGCTTCACCCGGCGGATTAACAGCCTGGCGGACTCTTTGTACACGCCGCTCTGAAGCTGTGAAAGTGCCGTCTTTTTCCGCATAACAGCTGGCAGGTAAAACTACATCAGCGTATTTCGCCGTTTCCGACATGAAAATCTCCTGCACGACCAGGAAATCCAGGGAGGACATGGCTTTCTTGACATGATTGGCATCCGGATCCGAGAGGACAGGATCCTCACCCATAACATAGATGGCGTGCAGCTTGCCTTCAACAGCGGCGTCCATCATTTCAGGGATGCGCAAACCCTCTTTAGGGTTCATGGCGGTGCCGTAGAAATCGGAGAAGAATTTAATGGCTCTCTCGTTTTCCACTCTCTGATAGCCGGGATAAGTATTAGGCAAGGCTCCCATGTCGCAGGCTCCCTGCACGTTATTCTGGCCGCGCAGAGGATTGATGCCGGCGTTTTCATAGCCGACATGTCCGGTAATCAAGGCCAGATTGGCCAGATTCATGACGTTAGAGGTGCCGGTGGTGTGCTCTGTAATGCCGAGCGTGTAATAAATACCGGCTTTCGCTGTCTGCGCATACATTCTGGCAGCCTCATAGAGATCCTCTTCTGAGATGCCGGTGATCTCCGAGACGATGTCCGGAGTATAGCGCTCGACGGTTTCCGCCAGCTCTTCAAAACCGCTGGTGCGTTCTGCGATATATTCTTTGGCTTCCCAGCCTTCGTGCAGAATGATATGCATCATGCCGTTAATCAGTGCAGCGTCACTGCCTGATTCCAGCGGCAGATGTAAATCCGCCATTCTGGCCAGCTCGGTTTGACGCGGATCGACAACAATCAGCTTGGTGCCTTTCAGGACAGCCTGCTTCATCTTATTGCCAATAATCGGATGCGCTTCAGTTGTGTTGGAACCGATGACGAACAGGAGGTCGGATCCGAGTATTTCGTTGACGGAGTTTGACATCGCTCCACTTCCCAGCGTGGCTGCAAGACCTGCAACCGTCGGGGCGTGTCAGGTGCGTGCGCAGTGGTCAATACTATTAGTACCGATCACTGCGCGCATGAATTTCTGCAAGACGTAATTGTCCTCGTTAGTACAGCGGGCGGAGGACAGGGCCGCGATTGAGTCAGGACCATGGGCTGCTTTAATTTCCGCCATTCGCCTGGCCGTATAGCTGAGAGCCTCTTCCCAGGAAGCCGGCTTGAGCTCGCCGTCTCTGCGAATCAGGGGTGTCGTCAATCGCTCTCCGGAACTGATGAAATCGGTATGGAAACGACCCTTAACACACATTTGCGTTCCGTTAATAGGGGCATCTGCACATGGCGTTACACCAACAACCTTATTATTTTTAACATCGACATTTAAATCAAAATTACAGCCGGTACCACAGAAGGGGCAGGTGGTGCGGACCTTTTTCAGATCCCAGGGGCGATAGCCGACCAGCTGCTTGTTTTGCAGCGCTCCGGTCGGACACATGGAAATGCACTGGCCGCACATGCGGCAGATGTCCTTGTTGATCGGCTGGTCAAAAGCTGTAGTGACGGTGGATTCAAAGCCGCGCCCGACAAACTCATAAGTGCCGGTGACCTGGATCTCGTTACAAACGCGCACGCATTTGCCGCACTTGATGCACTTGTCCTGGTCCCGGATCATGATCGGATTCAGATCATCAATTGTAAAATGGGTCTGAGCTCCGATATAGCTGGGAGTTTTGACGCCATATTCATAACAAAGCTGCTGTAAATCACAAGAACCGACTTTGTCGCAGGTGAGGCAGTCTGCCGGGTGATTGCTGATCAGAAGATCCAGCAGGTCGCGGCGCAAAGCGCGCAGCCGCTCTGTGTTTGTATGGACCACCATACCGTCACGTGCCAAAACCGAACAGGAGGTCTCAATCTTATTCCTGCCCTCAATCTCTACTATGCAGAGCCGGCAGCCGGCAAAGATCGATAAACACTCGTTGTAACAGAGGTGGGGGATTTCTATGCCGACCAGCTTGGCTGCTTCCAGAAGATTAATCGGTTTCTCCAGTGCCAGCGGGCGGCCATCGATCGTAATATTTATCATCAAACAGTCTCCTTACCAAACTTCTGAATAGGCAACATTCATATAGATCGATTCCAGCCGTGTTTTGTGCGCCTGTTCCATATTCCGCAGATTAATAAACATGTCGTACATTTCTTGATTGCCGGTAATTTCATCTGCCAGTTCCTGGTAAAGGGTCATGGCTTCTTCCTCGCGTTTGATGGCGAGAGCAATAGCAGCATCAAAGGGCATATCAGTAGTCAGATCCGGTTTTTCTGCAATGACTTCCTCCGCCAGACGGAAATCGGTTGGCTGAGCTTTGATCGGACGGGAAAAACTTTCCTCCGCCAGCACTCTTTCCAGAAAGCTTCTGTGGCCGAGTTCTTCTTCTGCCAGCTCGTTAAAGAGGTCTGTCAAATCTTTGCTTTTCACTTTAGCAGCGGCATCAGCATAAAAATCATGGCTCTGCTGTTCTTTTTTAATACTATCTTTAATGGCTTCACGCATTTCAGCGGACATTCCGGACTTTGTCATATTTACTCTTCTCCTAACTAGCTTTTTGTAATCGCACTGACCGGGCAGACGTCATAACAGTTGCCGCATTTGATGCAGGCGGTCTGATCAATGACATGCCGCTCCTTGACTTCGCCGCTAATGCAGCTGACCGGGCATTCGCGTTTGCATCTGAGACAGCCGATGCAGGTGTCTCCGATGAAATAGCTGATCAGATCCTTGCAGTGCAGGGCCGGACATTTTTTATCAACAACATGTGCCTGATACTCGTCAAAGAAATAGTGCATGGTTGAGACCACCGGAGTGGAAGCTGTCTGTCCTAGTCCGCAAAGACTGGTGGAAGAGATGGTGTCGGCCAGAGAAGCTAATCTGTCCAGATCCTCAGGCTCAGCCTTGCCTTCCGTGATGCGCTCGATTATCTCCAGCATGCGTTTGGTTCCCTCGCGGCAAGGTGTACATTTGCCGCAGGATTCATCAACGGTGAATTCAAGGAAGAAACGGGCTATATCCACCATGCAGTCAGTTTCATCCATAACGACCATGCCGCCTGAACCCATGATAGAGCCGATTTCAGCCAGAGAGCCGAAGTCAACCCTGGTGTCAAAGAGCTCTGCCGGAATACAGCCGCCGGAAGGTCCGCCGGTCTGCACAGCTTTGGCGGTGTGACCGTCGGGCAAACCGCCGCCGATATCAAAAACAATCTCGTCGATAGTTGTTCCCATGGGAACCTCTACCAGTCCGGAGTTCAGCACCTTGCCGACCAGGGCGAACACTTTGGTGCCGGGCGAATCTTCGGTTCCGATTGATGTGAACCAGGCTGCTCCTTTGCGGATAATCTGAGGTACATTGGCATAAGTTTCAACATTGTTAACGATAGTCGGTTTTCCCCAGAGGCCGCGTACGCTGGTGCGGTAAATTTTTGGCCGCGGCATGCCGCGCTTGCCTTCGATGGATTCCATCAGCGCTGTGGCTTCTCCGCAGACAAAGGCACCCGAACCTAAACGAAGCTCGATATGGAAAGAAAAGTCACTGCCCAGAATATTGTCCCCGAGCAGGCCACGCTCTTCCGCTTCGGCAATGGCATGCTCCAGCATTTCTACAGCACGGGGATACTCTGCACGGATATAGATGAATCCCTGTTCGGAACCGACAGCGTAACCGCCGATAGCCATGCCTTCGAGTACCGAGTGGGGGTCACCTTCCATGATGGACCGGTCCATGTATGCTCCGGGATCGCCTTCATCAGCGTTGCAGATCATATATTTTACATCGCTGTCTTCGCGGGCAGCTGTTTCCCACTTGCGGCCGGCAGGAAAGCCGGCGCCGCCGCGTCCGCGTAAGTTGGCAGCTTTCATCTCAGTGATGATATCTGCAGGGCTGTTTTCAAAAATGGCTTTTTCCAGGGCCAGGTAACCGTCTCTGGCTATATATTCATCTAAGCTTTCGGGATTGATAATATTGAAATTGCGTAAGGCCAGGCGGGTTTGTTTTTCATAAAAATCACCGGCCAAAATATATTCACCGTCTTTTTTAGTCAGATCGGAGCGCTCAGCCAGTAAAGAATCCAGTTCCCCCCGCATATCTTCCCGCAGTAAGTCCAGCTCTTCACGTGTAAGTTTTGTTTTAATCATCGCTTACCTCCGCTGAGCGTAACTTTTTCAATAAAGGTTTAATTTGCTTCTTTGTAAAATGGGGATGCATCTCACCGTTTACGGAGACAACAGGAGCCTTTGAACATTCGCCGACACAGCGTGTTTCCACCAGCGAAAAAAGCCCGTCTTCTGAGGTGGCGCCGGCTTCAATGCCAAGTGCTTCACAAAAATCGCTCTGCAATTTTTCCGCTCCCTTAACGTAGCAGGCTGTACCCTGGCAAACTGAAATATTGTATTTGCCCAGCGGTTCAAAGCTGAATTGTGAGTAGAAAGTGGCGACCCCGTAGAGTTCGGCAATCGGCGTATTCAATTCTTTGGCTGTCCATTCCAGAATAGGTCTGGGCAAATAGCCGAAAGTCATCTGAGCGTCCTGCAGAATCGGCATTAAAGCGCCTTTGCGCCCCTTCCACGCTGCTACTGTTTCTTTAAAGTGCTCAACATTAGACGCCTGTGCTTCCCATGAAAATACTCCTGCCATGTATTCCTCCTAAAAGTACATTCTGATTTACGATTTTATCATATATAGACAGAAACCAAAGGCGTGGCGGCAGGACTTATTGTGGAAACCGTCGTATTTGATAAGAAATGTGAATAAGTCTATTGCTTTATACCGAAAAATTGAGTTTCTGTTAATCTTCCAACTGCAAACTGCGTTCAGCCTGAAGCAGCCAGATCAGTTTTTCTTTTACTTTTCTTCCCGTAGCGCGTTCAATAGCTCTGGCATAATAGGCCAGCTGCAGGGCATAGCGTTGTCGCATCATTTCATCCTGAGAGCGGGGATCGGATGGCAGGCGGTCAGATTTGAAGTCAATCAGAACGACCTGATTATCAGCTTCGACAAACCAGAGGTCAATCATTCCCTGGACCAGAGTCAGCTCGTCTGCGGGGTAATCCTGACCCAATTCCGCAGCAGGCACGGCCAGGGTGAAGGGCATCTCGCGGTAGACGCGGCCGTTTTTTTCCGCTGCGAGAACGCGTCCGGCCAGTGTGCTGCCTGCGTATGCCAGAATATTCTGCTCTTTGGCCTTAATCGTGGCCCGCGCTTCTGCAGGTAGCTGCAGCTTTGCAATCATCTGCTCCAGCTGCCGTCCAAGCTCCGCTATGCGCTCATCTTCAGCTTTATTTACTAAAGAGCCCAGATCGAGAAAACGCAGGAAACTATGCAGATGTGTACCCTGTTCTGCGGCTGTCGGTGTTGAACCGTCAGCCTCTGCACGGCGCAGGGTCAGGGCTATTTCTTCCGGCTGTCTGCCTTCCGGCTTGTCGTGCTGGCTGATCCAGCTTTCAAAAGACAGAACGGCCTGGCGATGCTCCGGCTCTTCCTTTTCCACCAGCAGAGATTCTCTGTCAGCAGCCCGCTTCAGCTCACTGACTGTGAGCTTGGCCGGCGCTGCGGCAGCTGCCTGATAGGGCAGGTCGGCGCTTAAAAGTGCGACCAGATCCTGCACATCCCAGGGAGTAGATTCACTGTCAAAGGCTGAGTCGCTGAGCAGGAGCATGTCATCTGTGAGCTCCGGGTTTTTCTCAGCGGTCTGTGCCCGGAGACAGCTTTTTTCAAAAATATCAGCATAGGGAATTGTCTCCAGACTGATATGGGGCAGCTCACAGCTGGCTGCTTCAGAGGAGAGTAGCTGCATAGTCTCTTCAGGATAGCGCAGGAGCAGAACTGACCACAAAATATCGGCATAGCTATTGGCTTTCCGGACCAGCTCTGCCGGCAGCAGAGCTTCGCCTGTTTTTCTGTACTGGCGGGGGCCGGCGTCAATGGCGGCTGCATTGGCTTTTAGAAAGCTGTCATCTGCGGGCAGTTTGCGGTACTCGCTGATCAGAAAAAGCCGGTCCTGCGCCCGGGTCATGCCGACATAAAGCTGACGCCAGGCTTCAGCCCGCTCCCGCTCCTCCTCATTTTTTTTCTTCTTCCGGTTGAGAAAATTGTCGGCTACTGACAGCCCGTCAGCAGAAAAGGAATAGCTGCGGATACCGTCGTGCTCGTCGATGGAAATAAGATCATTGTCGCTCCGCACCTGCTTGTTGCCGAGCCCCAGCAAAATCACGCAGCGCCACTGCAAACCTTTGCTCTTGTGATAGGTAAGCACACGAACTGCATCGAGATCCGACTGTAAGTCAGAGTCATCAGGGAAAATGTCCCGCTGGCGCAGTTTTTCCAAACGCTGCAAGAGTTTTTGCACGCTGTCAAAACCCTGAAAGGATGACTCTTTTACAAAATCCAGAAACTGCTTCAGTTCTGTCAGCCGGCGCCGGCTGTCCCTCAGGCTGCTCAGGCTGCCGTCAGACTGTTCCAGCAGCTTTTCAAACTGAGTTTCCTGCAAAATCAGGCTGAGCAAATCACGGTTGCTGCGTTCCCGGGCCAGGAGCCGCCAGTGCCTGATCCGCTCCATTGCCTGCTTCAGCTTCAGACGGATTTTTTCGTCTCTTTTATCTGCACAGCTGGAAAAATCCTCAATCAGCATGACTCTTTCGTGAAAATAGCGGAGTCCGGGCTTTTCCCCGGCTGAGAATTTCTGTTCCGCCAGCGGGCGAATACGTATAAATTCTTCAGGACTCAGGGGGTCGCCCGACAGGGGGGAAGCCAGATAGGTTGCCAGAGGGATGTCCTGACGCGGATTGTCCAGGACATTAAGCAGAGCTTCGAACTGACGCATAATCAGATTTTCAGGGTAGATGCCGCCAAAGCTGCCGGTTACAGGAATACCCTGCTTCTCCAGGCTGTCACGCAGGCTTTTGCATTGAGCATTGGTGCAGCACAAAAGGGCAATGTCCTTTAACTCCGTACCCTCATCCTGCAGAGACCGGATTGTGTCTGCAGCGAGGAGAGATAATCTTTGGAACTCATTTGCCGGGGTGAAACCGAGCGCCTTAAGTGGAAAATCATTTTCACTTCCGGAGGACTCAGGCAGATCCTCGCCGGTATTTGTCAGTATGCGCCAGCTGACCTGCCCCGGCTCAGTAGTGCCGGGTCTGACATATAGGCGCTGGCTCTCATCGTATTCGATCTCCGCAGCTTCACGGGTAAGCAAAGAGCTGAAGATTTCATTAACAAAGTCGATGATCTTGCTCTGGCTGCGAAAGTTGGTGGAAAGATTCAGCAGATAATCTTTCACCCCGGAGTCTGCCGAGCCGGAAAAGAATTCCGCCTTGTCGGCACGGTATTGGAATAGGGCCGGATTAGCGTAGCGGAAACGGTAAATGCTCTGTTTGACATCTCCAACCATGAAAATGTTGTCTCTGGCAATGGCGGAGACGATTCCGTCCTGAATACTGCTGGTGTCTTGATATTCGTCAATGTAGATTTCGTCGTAGCGATACTGCACTTCGCGGCGGATAGCTTCCTCCTGCAAGAGCTGAAAGGCCCCGTGTTCGAAATCCGCAAACTCCAGCAGATTGCGGGAAAACTTTTCCTTTTGGAATTCTTTGTCCAGAGCCAGAACCAGTTCAAAAAAACGTGCTGCGGGGCCGACACTGATTTTTAGATCCTCCTGCATTTCCTGCAGGCTGACAGTAAAAAGAGCCTCGGTATCGGGAAAATATTCCTGCTGCTTCTGAGAGCTGATTTTGTTATTGTCATTGATCAGATAAAAGAAAGGCATGAGAGTCGATGACATCAGGTCGACAAAATCGTTGTGATTTATGGTTTTTTCACTGCCTTTGCCGCCAACTTTTCCCGGCATGGAGATGCCATCGAGCTCCCTGCCGGCTTCGCTTATCCGCTGGAAGTTTTCCACTGTAGCAGCGGAAATGTCGCCTAAAACTTCCAGCAGCCTGCGGGCGTGATCCATCAGTTCCTGCTGTCTTTGAATGCCAGGGCTTTCTTTAGCTGCATTCCTTACTCGTTCGTAATGCGGATGTTCCTCTAACAGGCGCAGACCGGCTTTCATTCTATTAAAATGTTCAAAATAAATACTGAAAAAATGATCCAGCAGCTCCTGGGCAGGAAAGCTCTCCAGCTCAGCCACAAAGTTATTCAGGGACTGGCGGACGAGATTCCGATAATCAGGGAGACTGCGCAATTTGCCCAGACACTGCTTGAGAGCTTCGCGCAAGTTTTCGTCGCTTAAGCCCGGCGCATAGGCCTTGCTGAGACGATCGAAATCAGCTAAATAATCGAGAGGGTCCGCAGCCGGAAGTAAAACATCTATTTTACGGTAATACTCATCCGGCCAGTCCGCTGGGAGCCGGCCATATCTGCTGTCGTCCAGCAATGCATACTGCCGGGCCAGCAGGTCAGTCAGGACTTCATCCAGAAGACCTGCTGCCGCTTCTTCGTCTAGCAGTGAATAGCCGGGCTCCAGCAAGGGCTCGCCCCTGTCATCTTTAAACTCGGCCAGATAGTCGCCCAGCAGCCGGTTACAAAAGGAGTGAATCGTGGAAATGTGCGTTTGCGGAAAAATACGCAGCAAGGCGTCGAGGTGCGCCATCTCAGCAGCTGTATCAGCATCAGCCCGGGCTTCAAGCAAACGGGCTTCGATTCTGTTTTTCATCTGCTTGGCAGCAAGATCAGTGAAGGTCATGACCAGAACCCGGGACAAATCAACATCGCCGGCGATAGCGCGTGTGATGATGCGTTCTGCCAGTACCGCTGTTTTACCGGAACCGGCCGCGGCAGAAACCAGAAGATTCGCCTTGGCGGAAAATCCAATGGCCGCCTCTTGTTCTGATGTCCAGGATATTTTGCTCATAATCTCCACCACAAGCCGTCTTCCTGTTACTTTATCACACTATTATCAGATACTCTGATCTTTGCTAAGATGCTGTCACATAAGTAAACTATACTTTAATTGATAGAAATAAATTACGGAGCACACTTTAGTGTCCCGGAAAGGTAGAGGGTAATGATTTTAGTCGAAGCAGAAGGACTGGCATGTCCGTTTCCGGTGATTGAGACCAAAAAAGCCTTGCGCAAATCAGGGTCAGAAGATGTAGTCGTGCGGGTTGACAATGAAGCCGCTGTCGGTAATTTGAAGAGGCTGGCAGATTCAATGCAGCGGAAGTATTCCGTGAATGAATTGTCCGCATCAGTTTTTGAAGTAACAATCAAAGGCAAAACAGCTGCAGCTGCAGAGCCTGTAGAGGATACCGCACCGGTATTTGCCGAAACAGATACAGAATATATAGTTCAGATCAGTAATAGGCTGATGGGAGCGGGTAACGACGAACTGGGCGCAGTTCTGATGAAGAGCTTCATCTATTCTTTGAGCGAGCAGGATCGTCTGCCGCTGGCGATTGTGTTTTATAATACGGGAGTTGAGCTGACTTGCGAGGGCTCACCCGTACTGGAAGACCTGAAAACGCTTGCAGGGACAGGCGTCAGTATTTTGTCCTGCGGCCTGTGCCTTGATTTTCTCGGGCTGAAAGAGAAACTGGCTATCGGCGAAATCACCAATATGTACAGGATTGCTGAATTGATCCATACTTACCGCACAGCCCGCCCTTAAAAGAAAGCCGCAGGTGAGTTTTTGAACAACCGTTTGCAGATTCCCGATTTTATGCTGGCTTCTTTTGAAACTGCACATGACGCCATGCATGCGGAACAAGCGAGTAAGGAAGCAGGGATAAAGGCCCGGCTGATCCCGACACCTGAGACTGTCCGGGCAGGCTGCGGACTTTCTTTGCGTATGGAGCCGGAAGCAGCCGCTGCTGTTGCCGGGATACTGGAAGGGGAAGGCGTAAAAGTTACTCACTGGACCCTGTCTGCAACTATTGCCGGCCGGCGCCAGTTTATAGGTCAGCAGTCACCTCTGGCTGCCAGGGAAGAAGAATGATTTATCTGGATAATGCAGCAACCAGCACGATCAAGCCGGACAGCGTGAAAGAAGCCCTCTGCCGGGCAATTCGGCGTGACGACCTGGGCAACCCCGGCCGCGGTGCCCATGAATGTTCTTTACAGGCTCTGCTGGAAGTTGAAGCTGCCCGCAGCACTTTGGCGAAATTCTTCGGGGCAAAAGACTCGCAGCTGGCCTTTACTGCCAATGCCACTATGTCACTGAATCTGATTTTAAAATCCCTGCTGAAGGCGGGTGACCATGTCATCAGCAGCTGCACAGAGCATAACTCTGTGCTGCGGCCTCTCTATCAGCTGGCTGAAGAGGGGGTGGACTTAAGCTTTGCCGGCCTGAAAAAAGATTCCTTCCAGGTGGATGTGGCCGCTTTTGAACAGCTGCTGCGTCCCAATACCAGAGCTGTGGTTGTCAATCATGCTTCAAATGTTACGGGCGAAGTGATCGAGCTCTCTGCCTGTGCTGAATTTTGCCGTAAAAATAAGCTGCTCCTGATTGTTGATGCTGCGCAAAGTGCCGGTGTTTTTCCCATTAATATCCAGGCCGACGGCATTGACGTGCTTTGTTTTACCGGTCACAAATCACTCTACGGACCGGGCGGCACCGGCGGAATCGCCCTGGGCAGCCGGATGGCGGATGTCCCTTTGAAATCAGTGATTTCCGGAGGCAGCGGCATCAGGTCTTTTGAAAAAGTCCACCCGCAGGAAATGCCGACTTTATTTGAAGCCGGTACTGCCAACGTTTTGGGTCTGATCGGCTTGCACGCCGGCGTGAAATATCTGCGGGACCGGGGCATGGCGGAGGTGGAAGCTCAGCTAACCAAACTGATGCGCCGCTTTTATGAGGGAGTTAAAGATCTGCCGGGACTGAAGATTTATGGGGATTTCTCAGACCCTGGCCAGAGAAGGGCTCCCATCGTCGGGCTGAATCTGGGCGATGTGCCGGCAGCTGTAATCAGCGATCTTCTCGCTACCGACTACGATATAGCTACACGACCAGGCGCTCACTGTGCCCCCCGGATGCATCAGGCGCTGGGAACTGCAGACCAGGGTATAGTCCGCTTCAGTTTTTCCACTATGAATTCAGAAGCTGATATCGATGCCGGTATTGCGGCCATGGCGGAACTAAGCCGTGCCTTTGTCTGATATCTGATGGCACAGTCCTGATCAGTATATAAACTTACTTTAAATAATTCTCTTCTTCGGGTAGAATAACTGTTGTTACAAATGGAAGCAGATGGGTGCTGGTGTGCCTTGCGGTCTTCAAAACCGTTGTGGGGGGTTAGGAGCTTCCCGGGTGAGTTCGATTCTCACATGCTTCCGCCATCTGATAGTTTCAAAAGGAGTGGCATAATGGAGCGCTTTACAGGTACAACTTCCAGAGGCATCCGCACGCCAATCATTCGCGACGGTGACAATTTATGTGAAATTGTGGTCGACAGTGTAATACGTGCGGCGGAAACCGAGAAATTCGATCTGCATGATCGTGATGTCATCGCTATTACTGAATCTGTTGTTGCTCGAGCGGAAGGCAACTATGTCAGTGTTGATGACATAGCCTATGATGTCCAGCGCCACTTTCCCGGCGGAGAGATCGGTCTTGTTTTCCCGATACTCAGCCGCAACCGTTTTTCTCTCATTTTGAAGGGTGTAGCCCGGGGAGCAAAAAAGATCACGCTCCTGCTCAGCTATCCCACCGATGAGGTCGGCAATCCCCTGGCTTCTCTGGAACAGCTGGATGAAGTCGGTATCAACCCGCTGAGCGATATCCTGACGGAATCGCGTTTCAGACAGCTTTTTGGTGAATTTAAGCATCCCTATACCGGCATTGATTACCTGACCTATTACCGTGAAATAATTGAAGCAGAGAAATGCCAGGCTGAAATTATTCTGGCCAATGATCCGCGTGCGATCTTAAATTATTCCCGGGATATTCTGGTCTGTGATATCCACAGCAGTGAGCGCAGCAGGAAAGTTCTGGAAAGCTGCAGCGACGGTCTGGTCTATGCTTTGTCCGATATTTTGGCTGAACCCGTTGAAGACAGTGGCTATAACGAGCAGTATGGACTTTTGGGCAGCAACAAGGCCAGTGAGGAAACACTCAAACTATTTCCGCGCAACGGGCATAGACTGGTGCAGGATATTGCAGCCCTGTTCATAGAACGCACGGGTAAAAAAGTTGAAGTTATGGTTTACGGTGACGGCGCTTTTAAGGATCCTGTCGGAAAAATCTGGGAATTGGCCGATCCGGTGGTTTCTCCTGCTTATACGGCAGGTTTAAGCGGAGTGCCGCGTGAAATCAAGATAAAATATCTGGCTGACCATACTTTTTCCCAGCTGTCAGGACAGGAACTGGAAACACAGATACGGGAAGCGATCCGGGCCAAAGATCAGGACAGCGACAAATCCAGCATGACTTCTGAAGGAACAACTCCGCGTCGGGTGGTTGACTTGCTGGGTTCTCTGGCAGATCTGACATCAGGCAGCGGTGACAAAGGTACCCCCGTGGTTTTGATCCAGGGCTACTTTGACAGTCTCGCTGTGTAAGGGAGTTGCTTATGAAGGTCCTGGTTCGTGGCGGCGGCGATTTGGCGTCCGCGGTAATATATAAGCTCTGGCAATCCGGCTTCAAGGTTCTGGTTTACGACTTGCCTTTGCCTAGCTGTGTACGCCGCACCGTTTCTTTTTGCAATGCTATTGCCGAAGGACAGTGGGAAATTGAAGGTGTCTGCGGGACTTTTATCAAGGAATTATCCGAGATTGATGACTGTTTCGCCCGCAAAGAAATCCCTGTAAGCACGATGCCGGAGGAGAAGCTGGTCGAGTATTTCCGGCCGGATATATTTGTTGATGCTACAGTCAGCAAAAGAGCAGCCGATTATGATAAAAATTTTGCAGATCTGGTAATTGCCCTGGGACCTAATGTTATGGCCGGCCGTGATGCCCACGTTGTGGTGGAAACCAAGCGGGGACACTTTTTGGGCAGACTGATTTATGAAGGCTTTGCCGCGCCCAATACCGGAATTCCCGGAGACGTGGACGGTTTTACCAGTGACAGAGTCCTGCGTGCCCCGCAGGCAGGACGCGTTCAGCATATTCGGGCTATCGGCGATACAGTTGAGCAGGGTGAAGCTGTCTGCCGGGTAGGAGATGCAGTCGTTTCTGCTGCTATCCCCGGCGTTATCCGCGGTCTGATAGCAGAGGGTTATCAGGCCCGGCAGGGCTTAAAAATCGGAGATATCGATCCTCGTAATGACCTCCGTCACTGTTACACCATCAGCGATAAAGGCCGTACCATTGCCGGTGGTGTGCTGGAAGCCATCCTTCACCATCAGGCAGCAGGAGAGTATCTTAATTTTTGCGGGAATGACTAAGAGCAGTGAATTTTTTGAAAGAGACTTAAGCGGCTTTGTCGCCCGGGAGATTGAACGGAGGGCAAAACTGTTTCCGTCTCCTTTTGTCATCAGCACTGTCGGCAGCGGAGGCAAGACCTCCACTCAGGAATTCCTTTACCGTTCGGACCTTCTGCCCTGCCAGATCATTACTACAACTACAGCCATGCTGGCTCCGGATTTTCCGGTCTCGCTAACTTGCCCTACAAACTCGGGTGTGTGGTTTTCCGCTGAGCTGCAGAAGTTTCCGCACAAATACAAGGGCGTTTCTCGGCAAGCATTTGATCAGGAGATAAGAAAACGGCGTCTGCAGGGACCGGCCAACTGCCTCTTTCTGTGTGAGGCAGATGGGGCGAAAATGAAGCCTTTAAAAGCTTATGCGGACTATGAACCGGTTATACCCGAGAGCACGGATCTGGTCCTGATTCTTTTTGGTCTGCATGGAGTGGGGCAGCCTCTGACTGAGGAAATTGTACACCGTTCGGAGATATTTTCACAGTGGACCGGTCTGGAGCTGACTGAAACTATAGAATTTGAGCATCTTTGCCGGACGCTGGACAGTGGTGCCTTTTTAAAAGCTATACCGCCTACGGCTAAAGTGGCAGCCGTTTTTAATCAGGCCAATGAAATGCCGGCAGATACGGATTGGGCGAGCCTGGCCCGCCGGGCCATACAACAGCCTCGCCTGGACGCAGTGTTTTTTACTTCCATGGGAAAGGGAGCACAGGGAGGTATCGATGCTTACTCGCACCGGACGCACTTCGGCCTGATCCGCAGCGAAACTAATGCAGCCCGTTTCTCCGCTGTCGTCATGGCTGCGGGCTTGTCCGAGCGCATGGGGGAAAACAAATTGCTGCTGCCGCTGGGAGCTAAAACAGTTCTGGCTCAGACCCTGAACCAGGTCGCTCATAGTGGAGTGCAGGAGATTCTTGTGGTTACGGGTTATGAACGTGAAAAAGCCGAGGCCGTCTGTTTAGAGGCCGCTTTGGATTTTCCGCCTGATGTCAGCCTGCGTCTGGTCTATAACCCCGATTATGAGTGTGGTCAGGGAACTTCCGTTGCCCGCGCCAGCAGTGCATTATCGGCTCAGAGTTCTGCCGCCTTTTATGTTCCGGGGGACCAGCCGTTTGTGTCACCCGTTCTGATGCGTCAAATGATGGAAACACATATGGCCGGCCGGATCAGCCAGGCTGTCTATCTGGGGAAAAGTGGTTCTCCGGTCCTCTTTGACCGTCAGTTTTTTCCGGAACTTAGCGGCTTAAAGGGAGATGTCGGCGGGCGACAGGTGATCAAACGCTACCCGCAAGCAGTAGTTCCAGTGAGTTTCGATCTGGCCTCCTCATTTCTTGATTTGGACGATCCATCCGACTACGCCAGAGCTTGTGCCCTAATCAGCTCTGACTAGGTTGTCGAATCTGAATTCGATAGCTTTGTTAAAAAGTTCCTCTATATACTAATATAGGGTTCAAAATCCAGCTTAGAAGCTTTTTTATGGAGGAGGCCGGTATCCGCGTATCAGGGATCAGCAAGGCTATGAAGAATAAATTCGACATTATGAATAATGATTTGCCTAAGATGCATTCCTTTGAGGATTGGTTCCGGAATTCCTTCCGCGCGGATAACGATACAGGTGCTCTGGACATTCCCGGCCCGGACGGCTACAGGACAATTCCTTACAATGAATGTCTGCCCATCATTGAAGAGGCGGAGCAGGTATTACGGCAAAGCGGGCTGCCGGCAGGATCTTTTATCGGGATTAAAACAGTTACTTCACCACAATTCGTTTTTTGGTTCTGGGCTGTCCTGAAAGCCGGCTACAATGCTTTGCTTCTGGACCCGAATGCAACAAACACTCAGATTCGTCAGCTCTTAACAGAGTCGGATGCCAGAGCGATTATCGCAGATAAGGATGCCTTGGATCCTGCGGAAGTACCTGCTGCTGTGCAGATTTATTCCAACAAAGGCATGCCCGCAGCCTGGTCTGTCCGTCTGGTGCGGGAAGCGTCGGCGGCAGCCAGAGACCAGAGCTCGCCTCTGGAACGTGCCGGTGTGATTAATGCTGCTGACCGACCTTTCGGCAACTATGTCATAGTGGCCACCAGCGGTACTACGGCTGCCGCCAGACTTTTCGTGCACAGTGGTGAAACACTCAGCAATCAATTCCGTGCCTTTGCCTGTGTTGTCAAGGATTCCGATCGCTGGCTGCGCCCGGAAGTACAGGACCGTTCTCTGGCCATCCTGCCTTTTAATCACATCCTGGGTTTTGTCGTAGTATTTCTGCTCAGTCAGTTCTTTGAACAAGTCATTGTCTTTCCAAGAAGCAAGCTTCCGGAAAGCTGGCTGGAGACCTGCCGTGAGCGGGGAGTGACGCAACTGATCAGTGTGCCGCTCTTATGGAATCATGTTGCCAGGGCGATCAGGGCAAAAGTTGCAGCGGGTGGTGATAAGCAGCTGTCCCGTTTCAACAGGCTGCTTGACTGGAATATCAGGCTCCGGAAAATAGGACTGCCTTTACCCTCTTTCCTTAATAAAATTCTAGACGATGTCCGGGCCCAGGTGTTCGGTCCCGAATTGAGACTGTGCTGCAGCGGGGGCGGCCGTATTTCTGAAGAAACGTTGCATTTCATGAACGGCATCGGCTTTTTTCTCATTAACGGCTACGGCCTGACAGAGACGGCGATTATCAGCGTCGAGCGCGGAAAAAAAATTCAGAAACGTATGGACGGCAGTGTCGGCAGCAGCTTTGTGCCTGGTGGCCTGCGTCTGAATGAAGCCGGTGAAATTGAGCTGCTGACAGATTATTTATATTGTGGTGTTATTCGCAAGGGAGAGTACATAGCTGCCGATTTTTCCGAAGATAACTGGTTCCCAACCGGAGACCTGGCTGATCTGGATGCACAAGGACGTGTTTTTATCAGAGGCAGGCTCAAAGATCTGATCATCGGCGCTTCCGGTGAGAATATTAACCCTGATGATATTGAATATGAATTAGGCAGCCTTGATTTTTTTAAGAACTATACAGTGCTGGGCATGCAGCAGGCTGATGATGAAAAGGTCTTGATGATTGCCGAGCCGGCTGACGGTTTCGACGAGCTGGCAGCAGCCGAAGCATTGCTCCATAAATTCGGGAAATTGAGCATTATGTCGCGGCCGGCCAGAGTTCTGCTGAGCAGAGACCCCTTGCCGCTGTCCGCAGCTATGAAAGTCAAACGCAGTTATTTGCGGGAGCAAATTGAAGCCCAGGCATGGCCTTATCGTGAGTTGTATCTGACTGAGTCCGCCCGTGAGAAGGCAAAAGAGGAGATTGTAGTCATGGACGCTAAACAAGATCAGGAAAAGCAAGTGAAAGAAATCTCGGTAGACCGCATTCGTGAATTGATGGGCGAAGTGCTGCTGCGACCGGTGGAGGAAATCAGCGCCCGCGATGATTTTATCCATGATCTGGAGGCCGACAGCTTACAGGCCGTGTCGCTTATAGCTGCCCTGGAGAATGAATATGATGTTACTATCGAGGACGATAACTTCAGCAGCAAATTGACAGCTGCCTTCATAGCTGATCTCCTGCGCGATTACAAGAGTGGAAAAAAGCCCGGAGCAGCTGTCTTGAACGCAGCTCTGGCTGCTGCAGAAACACCGGCAGCCTTTGTCGATCCGGAACAGGAAGCCCAGGTCAGACCGGAACTGGCTGCCAGGGTTACCGGAAATCCAGATGGGGAAGAAAACCCGGGCCGAGTAGACTCTTTTGAGAAAACGCGCGAATATAAGGCTTTTGCCCAAAGAGAAAGAGGCTTGTCGCCGATTGTCGAAGCCTTCGGCAACCCTTATTTTATAGCTCATGACTCGCCCTTGCTGGACGTTTCGCTCTATGAAGGCAGGGATGTCTTGAACTTCGGCTCTTACAATTATCTGGCCATGTCCGGAGACCCGGAGGTGAATCAGGCTGCGACTGAAGCTTTGCTGAAATATGGAGGCTCCGCCAGCGGCAGCCGCCTCCTGGCCGGTGAGAAGAGCATTCACAAGGAACTGGAGCAGGCCATCGCACGCTGGAAACGCACGGAGGACTGCCTGGTAATGGTCAGCGGCCATGCCTGCAATGTATCCTTTGTCGGAAACTTCTGCAATCAATATGATCTGATTCTTTACGATGTTCTCTGCCACAATTCGATCACTCAGGGCCTGAAGATTTCCCCGGCTTCCAGCCGCGCCTTTCCCCATAATGATATGGAAGTTCTTGAAGGAATTCTGAAGCGCAGACGTGCTGACTATGAGAAGGTTCTCGTTATCGTTGAAGGCGCCTACAGCATGGATGGCGACCTGGCTCCTGTGCCGGATCTGGTTGCCTTAAAGAAAAAGTATGGCTTGTTTCTCATGGTTGATGAAGCTCACTCCGCTGGAATACTGGGCGAGCATGGCGGCGGTGTGGATGAATATTTTAAACTAGAGCCGGATGATATTGATATAAAAATGGGTACACTTTCCAAAACACTGGGAACCTGTGGCGGCTATCTCGCCGGCAGTGCATCTTTGATTAATTACCTGCGATATAACCTGCCCGGTTTTGTCTTCTCCGTCGGTGTCAGCCCGGTACTGGCCGGAGCTGCGCTTAAAGCGGTGGAAATTATTGAACGCGACAACAGCCGTGTCAAAGCCCTGCAGAAGAATATAGACAGCTTCATGCGCGAGGCAAAATACAGAGGATTCGAGACTCCTGCCCAAGGTGAGAGTGCGATCGTTCCCATCTCTATCGGCGACGATGTGGCAGCTTTTAAACTCAGCATGCAAATGCTGGAAAACGGGGTCTTTGTGCCACCGGCCGTGTATCCGGCTGTTCCCCGCGGACAGGCGCGTCTGCGTTTCTGCCTGACCTCTGCCCACAAGGAAAATCAGATCATAGAGGCGCTCGACCTGCTGGAAAAGCTGATCATGGCTAAGTAAAGACAAGACGGGAAAGTTTCAATTAATCGGATTAAGCGCAGTTGCACATAAGCAGCTGCGCTTGTTTTTTGCGATTTCCTGAGACTGCTACTATTTTTACCGGGATCCCCCGGCTGACAGGTCAGAATGTCAGTCAGCTAAACATTGTCCCTGCTTTCGGTCCGCGATAAAACAAGGCAAGTTGTTTTGTTGCGGTACTTGCCTTATACTATCTTCGATTTGTTTGATTATATAACTTGGTGGAGGTCTCATGAAAACGATTCGAACCGAAGATGCCGTAGGGCATGTGCTCTGCCACGATCTGACACGTATAGTGCGCGGTGTCAGCAAAGGTGTCGCTTTTAAACGCGGTCATATCATTACGGCAGAAGATGTGCCGGAATTGCTCAAAATCGGCAAAGAACATCTTTATGTCTATGAAAAAACTCCCGGCATGCTGCATGAGAATGAAGCCGCCCAAATTCTTTATTCTCTGGCAGCCGGTGAACATATGCTCGGCAGTGAAGTCAAAGAAGGCAAGATCGAAATTTCTGCGGCTTGCGACGGCCTGTTCACTGTGGACGTGGAGCGTTTGCGAACGCTGAATAGTATCGAACAGCTGATGATAGCCAGCCGTCACACAAACAGCCCTGTGAAAAAGGGAGATATTCTCGCGGGAACCAGAGTGATTCCGCTCTTGATCGATGGACAGATCATGGAAAAAGCTCAGAGGCTGGTGGGAGAGGAGCCCCTCCTGCAGCTACACCCCTATCGCGTACGTAAGGCTGCCATTGTTGTGACCGGAAGTGAAATAGAGAAGGGGCTGATCAAAGATACATTCACGCCTGTAGTTGAAGCTAAACTGGCGGCTTTTGGTGTCAGCCAGGTGCCTCACCGACTGGTAGGAGATGATACGGAACGAACAACTGCTGCCATCCGTGAATTTTTGGCAGATGACTATGAGCTGATCCTCTGTACCGGCGGCATGAGTGTTGATCCGGACGACAGGACTCCCCTGGCAATCAAAAACGCAGCCAGCAGAGTAGTTCGTTATGGTTCACCGGTTCTGCCCGGAGCCATGTTTATGCTGGCTTATGGAGCGGAAGGTCAGGCGATTCTGGGCTTGCCGGGCTGTGTCATGTATCACGGTATTACCATACTGGATCTGATTCTGCCCCGTGTTATGGCAGACATAGAAGTAAGCTCCGCTGATATCGCCGCTTTGGGACACGGGGGTCTCTGTCTTAACTGTGCAGTCTGCAAATATCCGGCCTGCGCTATGGGCTCAGGCATTTAGAACAATGATGTAATAGTTCGTAAAAAATATATTTTTAAGTGAGGTTTGCTAAATGAAGAAAGTACTAACAGTAATCCTGGCACTTGTGATTGCCGGCAGCATGCTCATGGTCGCCTGCGACCAAGGTAAGGAAGCCGCGGATAAGACAATGCTGCTGGCAGCAGCTGCCAGTCTGGAAAATAGCTTTAAGACTGAACTGATTCCGCTGTTTGAGAGCAAGAACGCAAACTCAAAAGTCGAGGGAACTTACGATTCCTCCGGCAAGCTGCAGACTCAGATCGAGGAAGGTATGGAAGCCAGCGTCTTTATGAGTGCAGCGCCCAAACAGATGGATGCTCTGGTTGACCAGGGTCTGATTGACCGCGCTGATGTGGTGGAGCTGCTGGAGAATCAGTTGGTTTTGATTACCGGTGTTGAATCCGGCAGCAGTGTGAGCAGCTTTGAAGAGATTCTGGATGCCCGCACTTTTGCTATCGGGGACCCGGCTAGTGTTCCGGTTGGTCAGTATGCAGAGGAAGTATATAGCAATCTGGGTATCTGGGAAGATGTCCTGGCCAAAGCCAGCCTCGCTACCAATGTAACAGAGGTCCTGAATCAGGTAGCGGAAGGCAGTGCCGAAGTCGGTATTGTTTATGCCACGGATGCAGCTCAGATGCCGGACAAAGTCAAAGTCATTTCTGCCGCCCCTGAGGGCAGTATGAAAAAGGTTATTTATCCCGTGGCCGTACTGAAGAATGCCCCTGAACGCGAACTGGGTGAGAAGTTCGTTGAATTCCTGCAAACGGATGAAGCTCTGAAAATATTTGAAGCTAACTGCTTTAAACGCAATCAACCCTAATGGATATTTCAGCCATACTAATCTCGCTGAAAACAGCGGGCCTGTCGATCCTGATAACCTTTTTTCTGGGAATATTCGCCGCCTGGGGAGTTGTGTCCATGCGCAGCGAATCTCTGCGCAGCATTGTTGACGGACTGCTGACACTGCCTATGGTGCTGCCGCCGACGGTTGCAGGATTTTTCCTGCTCTATGTTTTCGGTGTTCAGCGGCCCCTGGGTAAACTTCTGTTGGAGTTTTTCAGTATAAGGGTAGTTTTTAACTGGCCGGCAACTGTAATTGCAGCCGTAGTTATTTCCTTTCCTCTTATGTACCGCAGCGCCCGCGGAGCTTTTGAACAGCTTGATGTCGACCTGATCTATGCGGCGCGCACGATCGGCATGTCCGAATGGCGCATCTTCTGGCGGGTGATGGTGCCCATGGCGGCTCCGGGAGTAGCAACCGGCGGTATTCTTGCCTTTGCCAGAGGCCTGGGCGAATTCGGAGCCACGGCTATGATAGCGGGGAATATTCAGGGGCAGACCAGAACCCTGCCGCTGGCAGTCTATTCAGCTGTAGCGGCCGGTGATATGGAAGGTGCTTATGGCTACGTCGCAATACTGGTTGCCATCTCTTTCCTGATGGTGGTAGGCATGAATGCCAAAACTTCACGTGAAAGACGCGGTCTTAAGAAACAGGAAAAATAATGAGTTTATATGTCGATATTAAAAAGCGCTATTCGGGTTTTACACTTGATGTCTCCTTCGAAAGTGAAACTCTTCCGCTGGGAATTCTGGGAGCATCAGGCAGCGGTAAAAGCATGACCTTAAAGTGCATTGCCGGTATTGTCAAGCCGGATGAAGGGCGGATCGCAGTCGACGGTCATGTTCTTTTTGACAGCAAAGAAAAAATAAACTTACGACCGCAAGAGAGACGGGTGGGTTATCTGTTCCAAAACCATGCTCTCTTTCCGCATTTAACGGTGGAAAAGAATATTGCGGAAGCACTTCAGGGTCCGAAGAGCGGGAAAGGCAAAAAAATCGAAAACCTCCTGTCGCGCTTTGAACTGGATGATCTGGGACATCGCTACCCGGCACAACTTTCCGGTGGACAACAACAGCGTGTCGCCGTGGCGAGAGTTCTGGCCAGTGACCCTGAGGTGCTGCTTCTGGATGAGCCCTTCTCAGCTCTTGATGCGTATTTGAAGGAGTCTCTGCAGATGGATATGAAAAAACGTCTGCAGGATTTTGAGGGATATTCTGTCATGGTTACCCATGACAGGGATGAGGTGTATAAACTTTGCCCTAAGCTGATGCTTCTGGAGGCTGGCAGAGTTGACCGCCTGGACCGGACAGCGGAGATTTTTCGTCAGCCCGGCACTGTGGTTGCCGCCAGGCTTAGCGGCTGTAAGAATATTTCCCGTGCGGAACAAGTGAACCATAATACTGTGCGGGCACTGGACTGGAATCTTGATTTAAGGGTTGAAACTGAGATCTTATAGGATCTCAGCTATATCGGCATCAGGGCACATGCCTTTAAACCGGTGTATGCAAGTAAGGATAATACAGAAAAACTCAATTGGATTGCCTACGATACAGTCGAAGAGGTAGACAGCCCTTTTGAACGAAATATCCTCTTCAGAGTAAAAGGCGGCTCTGACAGCGAACCCATCTGGTGGAAACTTCCCAAAGAGGAACTGAAACAGGGCAGGCCGGAATATCTGACTGTAGATTCGGAAGATATTTTGTTGTTAAGCAGCGGAAAGGGAGAAAACAATGGATGACCATCTGACTCATCTCAATGAAAAAGGTGAAGCTAATATGGTTGATGTCTCTGACAAAGCAGGGACCAGGCGTATCGCTGTCGCTGCAGGGTGCATCAGCATGAATGAAGCGGCTTTTGCCGCCCTGTCTGACAATAAACTGAAAAAAGGAGATGCCTTCGCCACAGCCAGAATTGCCGGTATCATGGCAGCTAAGCGAACAGCTGAGCTGATTCCCCTCTGCCATAATATCCTGCTGGAGAAGATTTCACTTGACGTCACAGTGGAAGAAAAACGGACGGTGCGGGTTCAATCCGAAGTCTGCAGCAGCGGCAAAACCGGTGTGGAGATGGAAGCATTAACTGCTGTTTCCGTGGCATTACTGACCATCTATGATATGGCCAAGGCTCTGGACAGGGGCATGCAAATTTCTGACATCAGGCTTATAAGCAAATCCGGCGGAGCAAGCGGCGACTATGCGGGATGATCTGGGACGGGATCTGTCATATCTGCGAATCTCAGTAACAGACCGCTGTAACCTGCGCTGCCGTTATTGCATGCCGGCAGAAGGTGTCAGCTTTGTAGAACATAGTGAGATTCTCAGTTATGAGGAAATTATGCGGCTGGTCCGCATTGCAGCCCCTATGGGCATCCGGCGCATCCGCTTAACCGGTGGGGAACCTCTGGTCAGGCAGGGATTAGCCGAACTTGTGCGAGGAATTAAACAGATTGAAGGCATTGACTTTGTCGGTATGACAACGAATGCTGTTCTGCTGGAAGCAAATATCCATGATCTGGAGCTGGCCGGCCTTGATGCTGTTAATATCAGCCTCGACACTCTGGATAGGGAACGTTATGCTGCCATAACCGGCAGAGATGTTTTGGACAGAGCGCTGGCCGGTCTGGATGCAGCTTTGTCTCTTTTATGATACCGGTCTGGAGCTGAAAGCATTTTTACGAGGAAATTATTCTGACACTGAAATCTCAGCAGCCATTGAGCAGGCCATCAAAAATAAACCTGCAGCTCATCGGGCAGTGGCAGAGAAGCAGGAGCTGGGAATGTACAAAAGCGGAGGTTGAAACAATGAAGGAAGCTAAAGTATTCGCCCTTTGTATCAGTGAAGCTAAGGGCACCCAAAAACATGAGGTAGCAAGCGTCGAGCTGATTCCTGATCACGGTATCAAGGGTGACGCTCATGCCGGCAATTGGCATCGGCAGGTCAGCCTGCTTTCAGAAGAAACGGTTGAAGCTTTCCGATTAAGGGGGGTTGAAGTAGATAATGGTGCTTTCGGTGAGAATATTCTGATCGAAGGTCTTAACCCGGTCTTGCTGCCGGTAGGAACAAAGCTGCAGATCGCAGATGCCCTGCTGGAAGTAACGCAGATTGGCAAAGAATGTCATAGCCACTGCCGTATCTATGAGACGGTAGGTGATTGTATTATGCCGCGTGAAGGAGTTTTTACCAAAGTGCTGACAGGCGGCAGTGTGAAAAAGGGAGACAGGGTTCATGTCCTCTGATAAATTATACAGAGTTGCAATTCTTATTGTGAGCGACCGTGTGTCCCGCGGTGAACGTGAAGACAAAAGTGTGGATATTATCCGCCGGAAGCTCGCGGATTTTCCTGTCGGAGAAATAGCTGCAGATATCGTCGCCGATGAAGAGCAGGAGATCGCTGCCAGACTGGAAAAATTGGCTGCGGACGGCTTTGACCTGATTCTGACCAGCGGCGGCACCGGATTCGGTCCGCGCGATGTCACTCCGGAAGCTACTATGGCGGTCATAGACCGCGAAGCTCCGGGACTGGCAGAAGCAATTCGCGCTTACAGCATGCAGTTTACCGGTCGCGCCATGCTGGGACGCGGCAGGGCAGGACTGCTGGGTTCGGCATTGATTATAAACTTGCCGGGCAGCCCCAAAGCGGTGGCTGAAAGTCTTGATGCCATCCTTGCACAACTGGAGCATGCCCTGCAGATGCTGGCGGGAGGAGATCACTGACATAATATCTTTGGTATGTATATGAAGAATAATCTACTGACAGACATTAAGTATGAAAATGCAAGAGATCTGCTGCTCACTAAAGTGAGGCCTGTTTTAAGCGAGAAAACGATTTTGACTGAATGCTATGGACGTATTCTGGCTCAGGATTTATATGCCCGGGAAAACAATCCTCCTTTTGACAAGTCAGCTTATGACGGGTATGCACTCCGAGCGGCTGATGTGGAGAACGCTTCTCAGCAAAAGCCTGTGACGCTGAGGATTGTCGAATATATCCCTGCGGGCAGCGTGGGTCAGTATTCTTTGGGTCCGCAGACAGCTGCCAGGATAGCAACCGGTGCTCCTGTTCCGCAAGGCGCAGATAGTGTAATCAATTTTGAAAGGACCATATTTACCGAAAAAACTGTGACTTTTTCTGCTCCTGTTAAAAAAGGAGTTAATATTATTCGCGCAGGTGAAGATATAGCAGCTGGAGATTTGTTGGCTAAGTCCGGTTCTGTCATTGATCCCGGAACTGCAGGTTCGCTTGCCGCACAAGGAGTAAGCAAGCCTGAAGTCTATAAAATACCTTCCGTCGGCATTATTTCAACGGGCAATGAAATAATAGATCTTGACGATAGTGTTCAAGACGGAAAAATCCGTAATTCCAACAGATATATGCTGGCAGCGGCTTTGAGTAAATTAGGCATAGCTTCTCGTTATTTGGGCAGGGCGGGAGACTCCGCTGCGGATATTTCAAAATTGATTTCCCGGGGTATTGATGAATGTGATGCGGTGATCAGCACCGGAGGGGTATCCGTCGGAGACTTTGATTTAACAGCTGACGCTATGGAAATGGCAGGAGCTGAGATCCTGATTAAGGGTGTTTTGCTGAAACCCGGAATGGCTTGTGCCTACGGAATGAAAGGTCAAAAACCGATCTTTGCTCTTTCC